>MDTC01027656.1_pt1 | contig 81319 bp, 68 predicted proteins | sample 811181 | NCBI WGS metagenome assembly MDTC01 (sample SAMN05326644, study PRJNA326480) | marine metagenome | isolation source: seawater | place: Pacific Ocean: North | collected 2011
CGTAGGCGTAACAGGATACGATGTTTATGTAGACGGTACAATAGACGGCTCAACAACAAGCACGTCATATAGTCTATCGGTTCTAAGCCCAGAGACTTCATATAGTGTTGGTGTAAGAGCGAAAGATGCAGCAGGCAATGAATCAGCTGAGGCTACCACGAGCTTTACAACTACTCAAACACAGAGCTGTCAAGAACAAGTCATCGATTCAGAAGACTTTGAATCAGGATGGGGTATTTGGAACGATGGCGGATCTGATGCACGAAGAAGCAGAAGAGATAGTCAGTATGCCAACTCTGGAGAATTTAGCGTGCGTTTAAGAGACAACACCTCTACCTCAGTCATGTTCACTGATAACTTAGATTTAAGTGAATTTGAAGAATTACAGGTTTCATTTACGTATGTTGCTAGAAGTATGGATAATCCAAATGAGGACTTCTTCTTAGAAATTTCAACTGACGGAGGTACTAGCTATAGCATCGTCGAAGAGTGGAATCAAGGAGATGAATTTGTGAACGGACCAAGGTATTTTGAGCAAGTTGCATTCACTGGATCATTTACATCGAATACACGTTTAAGATTCAGATGTGACGCTTCTGGAAATTCAGATTGGATTTACATTGATGATGTAGAAATCAACGGATGCGGACCTTCTACAGCAGCTCCAATTCTAAATTCAAGCAGCGACTTTGACTTCTCTAGCACATTTGATGATGATGATGAAGACGAAGAGATTATTTTATATCCTAACCCTGTTGTAGAGACATTGAATATCAGTAATCTGCCAGCAGATGCGAGAGTTCAAATCTTTAACTTCGGTGGACAACTAATCATGGATAAGAAATCTAAAGATCAAATCGACTTAGGAGGGTTACAAGAAGGCTTATACTTCGTGAGAATTATACACGACGGAGAAGTAAGTTCTTATACCATTTCCAAGAAATAATAGACAATATCCTTAATAAAAAGCCTCCCAATTGGGAGGCTTTTTTTTTGAATAGACTACATTTTATAAGCTTTGTGCTAACTTTAATAAAAATTGCAGAAAATGAAGAAAATTCAGTTCATTACACTAGTTTGTATCATTGTCTTTGGAGCCCTCTCTAGTTCCAATGCGCAGCAAAAAAAATATCAGGTTGAAATCGTTCGTGATCAGTGGGGTGTTCCTCATATTTTTGGAAAGACCGATGCTGACGTTGCCTTTGGCTTAGCTTGGGCTCATGCAGAGGATGATTTTAAGACCATACAAGAAGCTTATTTGGGAGGAAACGCTTTGCTCAGTCGAAAAAGAGGTTTAAAGGGAGCTGTCGCTGATTATGTATCCCAGCTTATAGGTTCAGAAGAAATTGTAAATGAAAAATACGAATCAGACATAAGCCCTGCCTACAAAAACTTAACTCAAGCTTATGCCCAAGGCTTGAACAGGTATGCCCGTAAAAACCCACACGAGGTCATCGACCAAAAGCTTTTTCCCATTACCCCAAAAAAAATGCTGCGTTATCAGCAATTGCAACTTTTCTTCTTCTCTAGAGGAGACTATTGGGCGTCAAGAATATTGAGTAACCAACTAAATGATCCTGAGGAGCTTGAAGAAATGCGAGGCTCTAACACTTTTGCTTTTAATAGTATTAAAACCAAAGAAGATGCCACTTATTTGGCTATCAATACGCATCAGCCATTAGATGGGCCAGCATCTTGGTATGAGGCTCATTTGGTAAGTGAAGAGGGCACAAACATCTTAGGAGCTTTATTCGCTGGATCTCCTAATATTTTAACTGGAGCCAATGAGTATTTGGCTTGGTCACACACGGTGAATTATCCAGATAAATTTGATGTATTCAAATTAAAAATGGACGCAAAAAAAAAGCATACCTACTGGGTAGACGGAAAGGCTTACCCTCTAGAAGTTCACAAGGCAAAGGTGTACATTAGAATTTTAGGCATACCTATTAAGATTTCAAGAAAGTACTATAAGAGTATATTTGGTCCAACTCTTAAGAATGATAATGGGTATTATGCGATGCGCACTCCCTCCTTTTATAACATTCAAGCACTTCAGCAGTGGTGGTACATGAATAAAGCTCAAAATTTTACAGAATTTTACGAGGCCTTAAAAATGAAATCCATTCCCGGATTTAATATTGGATATGCTGATAAAAATGACACCATTTTCTATATCTCTAACGGACTCATTCCCAAGAGAAACCCTGGTTATAACTGGAAAGAAGTGGTTCCTGGAGACACTAAAAAAACCCTTTGGACAGAGACCTACGATATTGAAGAATTACCGCAGGTTATACAACCCAAAAGCGGTTATATCTACAATGCAAATCACAGTCCGTTTTACGCTTCATCGGAGAGTGACAATCCATCTGCAGAAAGCTTCAGCAAAGACATGAACTTTGAAACCTATCACAACAATCGCTCAACGCGACTATATGAGTTAATCAATGGTTACACGTCTATAGGCGATCAGGAATTTAAAAAAATAAAATACGACAGGCAGTTTCCGAAACCTTTTCAGTTTAATTATGTTGATATTAATGCAATAGACTCCATTTCAGCAGATAATTATCCTGAATTGTCTGTTTTGATCAAAGAAATTCAAAACTGGAATAGAAAGGCAGACCTCGATAGCTATGGGGCTGGAGCCTTCGCCTCTTTATATTTTGAAATACAGAAAATCTATTCAAGCTTACCTGAGGATAAAAAAGTAACTGAGGCTCAATTTATTACAGCATTGAAAAAAGTTAAAGAAGATTTTCAAACTTATTTCGGTGCAGAGCGCATTCAGTTAGGAGATATGCATCGTCTTATAAGAGGTGAAAAAGACATTCCTATTTGGGGTATGCCCGATGTGATTACCGCAATGGGCTCTGTAAAGCTCGAAGACGGCCGCAGAAAGGTTGTCAGAGGAGAATCTTACATAGAATTGGTGAAGTTTACTTCCGATGGTGTAGAAATTGAGTCTGTAATTTCCTACGGTTCGAGTGATCATTCTGATTCTCCGCATTACAATGATCAAATGGAGTTGTACAGCGATTTTAAAACCAAGAAAATGACCTTAGATAAAGCAGAGGTTTATCGCAATGCCAAAAAAATATACAGTCCAGACTAGGCTTAGTTCAGGGTACGAAATCCGTAAATAGGAGAAAAAGATGAACTGTTACCGTCATAGGTGCGCACTTGCCAATAATAAATCGAATTAGGTTCGACATTAACACCGGCCCGATTTTCAGGGACACTGCCATATCCACTCACTATATTGAGGTCATCTTTGGAGGGTCCAAAATAAAGGGTGTACAATAAGTCGTCATCATCTAAGTCAGTAGACCGCCATTCTAATTGAACCTGCCCGTTAATTACATCTACTGCGGCTCCGTTTAAAGGCTCAATAGCAGCTGCCGGAAACGGAACATGGTTTTCGCGCCCATCACCTTCTAAATAAAAAGAAAACGACTCTGAGGCCTTCACTAAACCATCTGTGGGCGAAACCGTTTCGACATACCAAGAATAAAGAATATCATGGACCAAGTTCACCTCGGTTTGTGTCGCGTTTATCCCATATATGCTTTTTGTTTCCTGCTGTTCTTCATTGGTAATAATTAAATTGTAATTACCTACAGGGCCATTGGCATCCCATTCAAATCGAAGACTGCTATTGAGTTCATCTATGGCTTCTCCCTCTTGACAAGAGGTTTGATTTTCAGGAAAAACAAGACTGGCTTCTTGAGGCAAGGCTCCAAAGTTTGCAGTGATTTCGTAATCTCTAAACATCACAATGATAATCGTTTCGCTTTGCGAGGAGAATCCATCCCAACTCACAAATCCATAGTTAGAGTTTGGAGCAGCAGTTACTTCAACTTGGGTTCCTCTTTCGTAGGTTCCTCCAGAGGTCGAAACAGTACCTCCAGTTGAAGCATTAACTACAAGCTTGAAAGTCTCTGTATCAGAAGAACCACCTCCACCTTCTGAGCTACAGCTTAGAATTAGGCCAAACAAAAACAAAGCAGTAAAAAACCTTAATGATGCTTTCATGACTTCACAACTTTAATTGTTTTATTGACCTCTTGACTTTTGAGTTGTATGTAATACAAACCTCGACTTTTATCGGACATTGCTAGATTACAAGTTCTATTGTAAGGGATTTCTAAAAATCCTTCTTCCACAAATCCTATTCCTGTTGAGTTGAAAATTTTATAGGATACCTGATTGTCTTCTCCTGGAATGTACAGGAACAATTCTTGCCCTACAGGGTTTGGATAGTATCGAACCTCTGCAGAAACAAATACGCTTTCTTCATATATGCCTTGACAGTCTTGCGGAGTGTGAATACGTATGTTATTCATTCCTGTTTCTAAAGGAAGTTCTATTTTTTGTTCATTCGTTGTAAACTGATTTCCGTTAACTTCTACAAAATAGAGGTTTGCCCCTGAGAGATTAGCAGTGAATAATCGATCGTTCATCGAAACCGAAGAACGCGTTGTAAATACTGGGGGTTCATCGATATTTAATTCAAATTTTTGACTGTAGTCGTCTTCTCCTTCTACTGAGAAAGATAGCGTGTAAGTTCCAACACCTAATTGACTAATGGCGAGTTGATGATCATTATCCGCATTTAAGCCATAGTCTTGTGCTGTTTCGACAATGCTTAGATTGTAATTAAGGTCTTTTCGAACCACAGCGATGTTTATTTGACCATTTTGTTTTCCGGCACAACTATTACTCACCGTTTCAATGGTATAATTGTCAAGGGCAAGGCCAAATATTTCACAACCGTCAATATCTACGACTGCTCCGATTGGCGTATCTGGGCATAGATCAAATTCATCTGGAACCCCGTCTTGGTCGCTGTCAGGAAGTTCTGTTTTGATGATAGGAACTTCATCGAAATCTCTTTTTAAAACGGATTGTGCAGTACCGTCGTCTTCGTGAAGCCATTGATTTATAACCGATTTATAGATTTGTCTAAAATCAAATTCTGCAGGGAGATTATCTCGATAGGTGAAACCTGGATCGATTTGTGGATTACTGCCCAAAATATTTGAATTCACCTTATTACCGACAACAAAAAGAGGAGCGGCAGTTCCGTGGTCGGTTCCATTGGCACCATTGGCAATGATGGTTCTTCCAAATTCAGAATAGGTCATTAAAAGCACGTCATCACTTCGGTTACTGTGATCCATATTACGCATGAAGGTGTGAACCGCCTTGTCAATTTCACCGAGCAAATAAGAGTGCTGCCCTTGGGTGGTGTCATTGACATCAACCTGATTGTCATGAGTGTCGAAGCCTCCAAAGCTTACGAGATACACTCTGGTGTTGAGTCCCCCATCAATCAGCTTGGTAATGATGTCAAATTGCCTTCCTAAATTATTATTATTGTAACCGTATTTGGTAAATCCTCCACCATGCGCATTCTTGACCACATCACCGTAATCGTTGGTTTGTCTGGTAATTAAATCGATATAATTCAATTTATCACCTGTATGGGTCTCGGGATAATTATCTTGAAAATCTTCTAAAAGTCGTTGAAAATCGTCAGGGTTTTGGGCGATATAACTCGTAAAAGAGTTGTCTCCTGTAAACAATAAAGAGTTACTTCCACTGAGCTCGATAGAGAGAGGGTGTGGATATTGATCGTTAGGGTACTGTTCAGGATATTGAGGGTGGCGTTCCTCCAAATACCTCGCCATCCAACCCGAGGTAAAGTATTCGTCAGAATTTGATGCAGATTCCCATATATCCATTGATCTAAAATGAGAAAAATCAGGACTAGGATAACCTACATTTTGAACGATCTTCAATCTGCGCTCATCAAAGAGATCTTTAAATCCAGTCATTACGGTGTGCAGACCTAAATCGTGATTTTGTAAATCGATTACCTTGTTTTCAGGTAAATAAATATTAGAACGAACAGAAGTAATTCCATTCATTTGGTCGAGAGGAATAACGGTATTTAGACCGTCGTTCCCACCATTCATTTTCAATAAGACTAAAATTCGACCCTCATTAGAGGTGTCTGACAGCCAACTGTCAAGAGCTCCAAAAGGTTGAGAATCTCTCAAAAAAGAGGGTAGAAAGGCCGGCATTGCCATGGCGTGACTTAACTGATGTAAAAAGTTCCTTCTATCCATAGTAGACCTAATAGAGTTGATATTCAGAGAGTTCAAAAAGTTGAGACAACAATCGGTTGATTCGTTGTCTAATAGCATTTTCATTTGAAATACTGGGGTCTTGTAAAAAGCCGCCAACGTATTCTTGCCAGTGATCAGGACTTGCACCTTCCAGAGTGTAATCGATGATACGCTGCCTTGTGCTCATTTCAATGCCTGTAGTGAAGTTTCGCTCTAAAAATTCATCAACCAAAGCATAAATATCTGTTGGGTTTTCAAAGGTATTTAGATAGTAATTTAAATTAGTTCTGATGTTCACGCCATCAGTCAAATAGTGCCCCCATTGCGATCTGCTTTCAGTGTATTGTTTGCGACTGATGAGTGATGAGGTATTAATCCAAAATCGGTCATAGACAGGGTTTTGATAAAAGGCAGGCCAACCTGAAACACTGGGCGGATCGTTAATTCGCATCCCTTGGTTACCAGTAACCCATCCTACATATTGAAAGTGATAGTAAGACCGAGAGAGTTGTGTTTGCAACTTTACAAATGAAGGGTGGGATGGGTTTTCAGAGAAATAAGTATCCACAGAACCGTCCCAATACACCATATCTCCATAAAAAAGGTTGAGTTCTTTTTGCATTCCCATCACATAATCTAAAGGAGGCTTAATCATCGAAGCCCTAAATACAGCATCAAAAAAGTGTTCACTGCTCAGTAGCACTTTAAGTGGCTCAATAATAGAATAATTATTATCTCTCATGATTTGGGCCAAGGGTCTAATGATTTCCGCTTCAATCGCCTCATTAGTTTGAGGATACACAAAATATTGATACAACCTGCGACAGAGGTATATCGCTGCTTCCTCGGCATTAAAAAGCATGTCAATAACCTCGCTTAATTCTTCTTTTCCAAACTGTCCATTTCTACCCTGAATAACCGTATTGTTGTAAAACTCAGAAAACTGTTTATCGCCAAGGTCGTGATTCGCAGCATCAAAATAAACCACAGGATCTGCACCTGGTTCAAACACCATCGCATTGAAATCGCAATACCAGCCCACTAGCAATCTCGCCATAGATCTCACATCTTCTTCGGTATATTGGGCAAAAGGTCTTTTTCCAACTGTAAAAAGTTCCTGGAGTTCTCTAGCGTAATTTTCATCAGGAGTGTATTTATCACTGTACTGTAAATTCAAGTAGAAAAGCATAGCAGGTTCAAGTGTCATGTCGTAGATGAACTGTTTGTAGCTGCCAAAACAGGAATCAAAAATGAGTTTGGTATACGAAAAGGTCCCTTTGTGACCTAAGGGATCTCCAGGCAATGTTGGAACGAGTTGATGAAGAAAGGACCAAAGCTTCCAATGTATACTCGTCTTTTGCGAATATAGATGGCCATAAAACCAAGATTCTATAGCGTTGTTGCGTTCACCTCCAAATTGTTCTCCATTTGAAGGGCTATAGGCTCTTTCGATGAAAGGTTCGCCTGGAGCGACGTCTTCACTTTCAAAGTAATTGTTGTAATCTGATTGACTTATTTCGTGAAAATAGTTGTTGACTGGTTGTGACCAAGATTCAGGAGAAAACAATAGGTCAATTATCTCAGAAAGACTTTTATTCTTCACCTCATTAATGTGTTGATGAGAAATTCCTACAAGTGTTCTATTGAGTAAATGATTTTTAGCAGCATCATCAAATTCTCCTGTAAAAGGTGCTAAGCTAAAATTTTGAAGATCGTTGATTCGGTCTCTTCCTATGCTTGTAGCACCAGAGGGAAGCTTCTTTTGATCTTCTGCATATGCCTTTTCAACATCGAGAATCTCTTTTGTATAACCTTTTGCTCTAAACGGAGTTTTCATTTCATTCTTGCTGCTAATTGACTGTGCTGACTTCAGACGGACGTTTTTCGTTAAACACTTGAAGATAATAAATCCCTATTAAAAGCCCCCTGTTATTGTTGTGTTTAAACCTATACAGGTCATCAATTTTAAGGTTTTGGAAATTCAACAACGAATCTCGCCCCTTCTTGATACCCATTGTCAATCCAAATTTTCCCTTGATACAAGTCAACTATTTTTTTGCAAATTGCTAGGCCCACTCCAGTTGAGTCACGCTCCTGTCCTAGGGTTTGAAATATTTCAAAAATCTTTTTTTGATATTTTTCATTGACTCCATTACCATTGTCTTCTACACTAATTAGTACGTTATCAACTTTCGAAGAACCTGTTATTTTTACTATTCCTTTTTTAAGATCTGCATATTTAAAGGCATTTGACAATATATTTTGAATTAATTGCTCAAAATGTGTCTTGTTTCCAATCAGCTCCAAATCAGGCTCTATTGCTAACTTTAAGGTAATGTGATCAGGAATTCTATTGCCTAAAATCACCTTGTCTACGGTTGACTGAAGTGTAAATTTATCGAATGAGGTAAAATTGATGTCAATACTAGAGTAACTCAAAATATTAGAAATCATATTTTCCATGTACTCAATACTGTTTTCAATAAGCGAAATGTGATTGGCTGTCTCCTCATTAACAAATCCTTGAGTATCTTCTTTTATCCAGTGAAACAAAGCTGACATAGAACGTAGAGGAGATTTTAAATCGTGTGAGACCACATGAGCATACTGTTCAAGTTCTTTATTTCGCTGCACCAATTTTTCGTAAAGCTCATGCATTTGTTGCTCTGCCAAGGTCAATTTTCTCAAATAAATAGCGTTGTCAAGCTGCGCGGCTATAAGTTGAGCGATATTGTTAAGGGTTTCAAGCTGTTCTTGATTAAAATAATTTTTTGGAGGAGCTTCTGAATCTATTATTCCAATAATTCTGCCCTCTACAATTACAGGTACAGTTATTTCTGAGTTATTATGATTAATATCTAAGATGTATCGCTCATCTTTAGAAGTGTCATGAATGAGTTCTGGTTCACCTGTTTTAGCTACCGTACCAACAATACCATCTCCTATGGGAATGGTCAATAGATTTACAATCTGACCATCGTACATCTTTTCTCCAAAAGCGGCAATTTGAGTCAGCACTTCTTGTTCGGTATCCACTAAATAAAAAATACAGTCATCACATTTTAAATAATTGGCTATACTATTGAGAACATTCCAAGCAATTTCTTCGTACTTGGTAACTCCTAGAATTTTACTCGCAATATCATTGAAAATATTGATTTCACTTGAGTTACCCGCATTTTTTTGAAGAACAGAGAGCTCGAATTCAATTCGCTTTCTCTTGAGGATTTCGTTATTTAATTGCTCTTGTAGGGCTACAATAGAATGCGTTTCACTCATCAAGGTTGGAGTTCAGTATACAAGTAAATGATTCGCGAAAAGAGATAAATTACTTGTTTAGGTATTAGTCCGTCTATAATAATACGAAATTTACAAAAAATTAAAGCTGCCGTTTGTCAAATAAAATTTGTTTATATTCCGGTTAAATCATCATACATGAAGAGTTATTTAATACTAGTTCTATTTATTTTTGGCTTAATGACATCAAACGCTCAAGATCTCACAGATAAAGAGTACAGGTTAAATGTGTTTGAATTAATTTCGGGTCCAGCTTTAGGGTTGAGTTATGAGAAATTTTGGAATTCGCAATCCAGTTATGGGGTTTATACCTTTATCAATCTGAATAAAGAAAGTTTAAGAGATGAGAATTTTGAAGTTGCCCCATACGTTCGATTTTATTTTAAAGAGACGGAATACCTCTACGGAAAAAGCTTATTTCTTGAGCTCTTCACTTCTTTTGTCTCGGGTGAGGCTTATACGATTGATGATATTCTTTTCTACGATGACGATTATAGCTATCCATCCAATTACGATGAAAATAAATTCAACAGATTAGCTCTAGGAGCTATGGTAGGTAAGAAATGGGTCAATAAGAGTAATGTCACTTTTGAAACCGGCATTGGAGTTGGCCGTTATCTTTCAGGGAGTGTGGGTTCAGGTAATACTGTTTATCCAAGACTTCACTTGAGTATCGGAAAACAATTTTGATTCAAGCTTATCCTAGTGCTCATCCAAAATTTCGCTTCGAATTATCCAATGATATGGAGGCTGAAGAAGTTGTTTATTTTATAGGTTTAAACCCGAGTACAGCAGATTCCAATTCGTTTGATCCTACATCTCGAAGTTGTCATAAATTGAGTCATTTAAGTGGAATGGGCACTTGGTCTATCCTAAATTTATATCCACAAAGAGCAGTGTTTCCAAAAGCCCTGCACAAAAGAGTGAACACAAAACTCTTTGAAGACAACATTGCATTTGTTCGACAACAGTTAGTTAAAAAAAACTTCAAAAACAAGGTGGTTTTAAGTTGGGGTAATGCGGTGTTTACAAGGGTATATTTGAAAAGAGCAGCTGTTTTATTTATAGACGAACTTTTCGAAAATCAAATGGACTGCTTTCATATGGGCCTTACCGCCCGTGATCAGCCTATTCATCCTTCACCTCAGGCTATTTTAAGAAAGTACGGTAGCTATTCAAATGTGGTATTTAAGCCTTTAAAGAAAGAAGGTTTAAAACAGTTAAAAGCTTCATTATTGGTTTGAGTTGAACCATTCCTCAGTCCGTTCTATAGCGTTAAGGCTTATGTCTTTCCAAAATAAATTGACATCGGCAAAGTGATAATTACTAATCATTGACATCCAAAAACGTTTAGGGATTTTGGGTACGGTAACCCATAACATACCGTCTATTTTCTGCAGTGACAAACTTTTTGGATACAGTTCGAAATCCATGTATAATAGGCCTTGATGTTCTGTAATCTTGGTTTGGCTTTGATCATTCCATGTTATAGGGTTTGTCGTTATACCTCCCTTGTAACTTTTTTCATAGTAACTGGGACGTTTGTTTTTCTTGTATGAGTTCCAACTCATGACACCTCCAATTTGATTTGATGAGATTGCCTCAGGAATTTCCCTAAAAAAATCAGGTTCTACTTTTGTGCCAACTAAGTAAGCTCCAATAAGACGAGATTGAAGTTGTGTGCCGTCAAAATATTCTTTGACTAATCGTTTGAGATGCATTGACCCTTGACTATGAGCAGCAACAATTATAGGCTTGTTCTCATTGTAGTTTTTGAGATAATATTCAAATGCATTTTTGACGTCCTGATAGGCGAGTTCCCAAGCTGCTTCTCCTTGACTTGTAAATGGTTCTACAAAGATTCTATAATGTGCTTGACGATAATAAGGAGCGTAGATATTTGCCGCTGCACCCCATGCCGAAGCTTGATATAAAATCGATTGGTTCACGACTTGGTCTCTGTGTGAGGATGAGAAGACATCAGCATTCCATGCAGGGTCTTTCTTGTCTGTGAAAAGCGTGGGATAAACAAAAAATACATCGGCCTTTTTTTCAGTAGTATCTCCGAGCAGTTCACTAAGTACTTCTGGATAATTATTAGGAAGTACTGCCCAACTATTGGAATCGGTATAATTCGGACTGGCCGGATTATTCGCAGAATTGTAGGCAGCATTTTTATAAGTTCCACAAGAATACAAGAAGAATACTCCTGCCAAAAAGAACAAGAACTTTTTCATTTTTTCTTTTAAAGATATAAAATCTTGACTAGTGAAAGACTACTGTGCGGTTGGCATAGGACAATACCTTCCGAGCTACGTGTTTCTTCACAGCTCTTGAGAGCACCACTTTTTCGAGTTCCTTACCAGAAGAAATCAAATCTTTTATACTGTGCAAGTGACTCACCTGTGTAACATCTTGAGCAATAATCGGCCCAGAATCTAAATCTTCTGTTACGTAATGAGAAGTGGCTCCAATAAGCTTAACACCTCTTTCGTAAGCCGAATGATATGGTTTTGCTCCAGGAAAAGCAGGTAAAAAAGAATGGTGAATATTGATAATTTTATTGGGATAGACCTCAATGAGAATTGAAGATACGATTTGCATATAACGAGCGAGAACAATAAAATCTACTTGGTGTTTTTTTAATAATTCTAGCTGTTCAGCTTCAGCTTGTTGTCGAATATCCTTGGTGAATGGAATGTGAAAAAAAGGAATTCCAAAACGCTCAGTAGCTTCTCTTAAATCGGAATGATTACTGAGCACAAAGGGTATTTCAACTTTTAATTCTCCAGATTTGTATTGACTGAGCAGGTCGTATAAGCAATGATCGTATTTTGAAACAAAAATGGCCATTCTCGGTATACGGTTTGTCTCGAAGATTTCACAATTCATTTCAAATTTCTTCGAAATACTTGATTCAAATTGTTGATAAAACGAGGCTGATAATTTATCAAATGAGGCCTCAAGTCTCATGAAAAACAATTCGTTTTCTCGATCTACGTACTGATCGATATAAACAATGTTTCCTCCTTTTTCTTTTATAAAACGAGTAACTCCTGCAATAATTCCAGGTTGATCAGGACATTTGATTACAAAAGTGAGTTTAACCATTAATAAGTTTATTTCAGATAGGGTCTAACATTGTTTTCGTAACACTCGAAATAAGTTTCAAGCAGATCGACTACATTCTTGAGAAAATCTTTTGATTCAACCAAAATTGAGAAATACAAGGTGGAGTTCTTTGGACTGACCTCGTCAGTTCTTATTCGCTTAACCTGAGCATCAATTTTCTCATTAATGAAGTCAAATAACTCTTCTTTAGATTCTAGAATTCCAGAAATTTCATCAAACTTTTGGTTTTGAAATAATGACCTGACAGGGTTGAACAATTCTTTCTCAAATTTTTCATTGATCTCTTTAATCTCTTTGAGTTGGTTGTATCTCAGCTTTAAATGATTATTATTGACATGTTCATAACAAATCTCAGCTGTATAGGTCAAACTTTGAGCAATATTATTCAAATCGTTCACCATTGAGATGTAAAAATTACTAACGTTTACACTCGATTCTTCAAGATTTTTTATGAAATAAAAAATGTCGTTACGCAACTCATCAACTTCATTAGAAATTTTCTTCACTTGCTTCTTGTTCGCCTTTAGAGCGTCCAAATCATTTTTAGATAAACCGGTAATACTATTACTATAAATAATTTTACCTCTTTTTACTATGTAGGCAATATTTGAAGCACTTTCCTCTATTACTCCTAAAAAGGTGGTGCTTTCAGCTTTTTTAATTTTCTCTTCAAGAGCTTCTGCTTGAGCTCTTTTGTGGTAAGCGAGATAATTTCGAATGATTACAACACTTGCGAAAAGTAATAATACTCCTATAGCCATTTCTTCACCCATAAAAATAAGTGAGAGAACAAGCCCCGAAAAAGTAAATGCAATCAAAGCCGTACCAAACCATCCCGCGATAACGTTTAAAACTCCGGCAACTCTGTACACTGCAGTCTCTGAACCCCAAGCGCGATCGGCAAGCGAGGTTCCCATTGCCACCATAAAAGTCACATAAGTAGTTGAGAGTGGCAATTTAAGTGAGGTAGCAATTGAAATTAAAATTCCTGCAAGCGCTAGATTTACCGAGGCCCTCATATAGTCAAATGCAGCAGGCAGTTTACCGTCTTTAATTTTTTTGACTTCAATTCGGGTAAATTGTGAACTTATTTTTTTCTTCAATTTTTCTGAAAGAATGGCAGTAAAATAAGTGTTGCAAGCAATACCAATTCTAACTATAAACCTAGAGAGATTGTTAGGCTTAAATCGCTCTTTAGATTCACCTTCACGAGCTAAATTGATACCCGTATCTAAGACATAACGCGCCTTTTTTGAAAAAATCATAGTAATAATCATGATTATTCCTGAGATGAGCAGAAATTGAGTGGGTGCAGCAACTTTAGAAGCCAAAACATCCATACTAAATTCAGAGGCTGCTACACCAGAGACACTCCATGCCTCGTACGATTGATAAGCTGCTATGGGAACTCCAATAAAGTTGACCAAGTCGTTTCCAGCGAATGCCAATGCTAGAGAAAATGTTCCAACACCAATAATGATTTTATAGATATCCAATTTTAACAGGACAACGAGAAACAAGCAGCATAAATACCAAAAAACGGTCAAGCAAATGATAGCTGCAACAAGATAACTGTCAATAAAGTCAACGATAGTCGTATTGTTGAGGAGTTCAAATTTTTTATCCACCAAAGAAGTGCCTTTAATGCCCTTGATTACTATAAAATAGGTAATCGAAGAAAGGGAAATTGCACCAAAAAGACTGTTCATTTGTGTAGTTTTCTCCTTGAAATCAAAAGACAACCAAAACCGTGTAAACCACTGCACCACAGCACCTATGCTAAAGGCAATGAACACCGAAAGCAGTATTCCTATGATGATTTGGCTCGCTTTTTCAGTATTGATATAATCGAATAAAGCAGTAAGACTTTGATTATTATTAGAAATTTTGATCAAGGACATAGCTACTGCCGCTCCTAGTAGTTCAAAAACGATTGATACCGTAGTAGATGTTGGAATTCCTATAGTATTAAAAAAATCAAGTAATAGAATATCGGTAATCATAACCGCCATAAAAATGAACATGATTTCGTCGAAGTAAAACAGCGAAGGATTAAAAATACCTTTTCGCGCAACTTCCATCATTCCACTAGAAAAGATAGCTCCGCATGCTATCCCTATAGAAGCCACTACAAGAATAGTTTTATAACTAAGCGCCTTCGAACCTACCGCAGAATTTAAAAAGTTAACCGCATCATTACTCACCCCCACAATCAAATCGGCCACAGCCAAAATCGCTAAAGCAATGAGCATTACATAAAAGATATTCTCCATTTCGTAAAAATAACACGCAAACATAGAACCTTTATGTGTGGTTGAGGTTTATTTTATGTTAAAAATAAGACACCTTTAGTTTTCATCTTAACTTTCAACTTTTAAATTGAACAACCGTTAAAAGCTACAGCTTGAATTCTAGTAGTATTTCATATCATTTGGCAAGTGTAAGCGACTTGAAAGATATCAGACTTCTTCAAGAGCAAAATCTCAAAATAAACCTAACCCCCAGTGAGCTAAAGGAAGGTTTTGTTACCGCTAAATATACTTTAGACAAGCTGGCTCAATTGCATAAATTAGCACCATCTATTATCGCGAAACACGAAAAGCTGTTAGTGGGCTATGCCCTTGCCGTTTCTCCAAAATTCAGAGGGAATCACCCTCTTATAGACAACCTGTTTACACATATCGATAAAATCAGTTACCGCAACCAACCTTTGAAAGGAAGTAATTACATTATGGTAGGCCAATTGTGCGTGCGTAAAAACTATAGAAAAATGGGGGTTTCTTTAGGACTATATCAGGCCTACAAAAAATCGTACGCTTCTTCATTTGACTATCTGATTACCGATGTTGTCTTTGAAAATCAACCTTCATTGAAAGCACATCAAAAAGCGGGGTTTGAAATCGTAAGTGAGTTGAATTACGCGGGATCTCATTGGGCAGTTGTCCTTTGGAATTGGAATTGGAATTGATACTGCAGATTAGGTTCATCAAATAAAAATCTTGTACATTAGTTTTAGGCATTAAATAGACGACATCAATGAAAACTCTTGACAAAAACAAAGCATATTGGAAACAGAACCTTCGTTATTTGGCAATTTTATTATCCATATGGTTTTTAGTTTCATTTGGAGCTGGAATTATTTTCAAAGAGACTCTTGATGACATTCATCTCTTTGGGTTTCCACTTGGATTTTGGTTCGCACAGCAAGGAGCAATTGTAGTTTTTGTATTGTTGATATTTATTTACGTTCGATTGATGAACAAACTCGACAAGGAGTACGAATTTGATGAAGACTAAACAACTAACTAAATCAAACAATTATGAGTGTACAACTTTGGACCTACACCTTTGTAGGAATAACATTTGCGCTATATATCGGAATTGCCATATGGTCTAGAGCAGGTTCGACAAAAGAATTTTATGTAGCAGGATCTGGAGTTTCTCCATTAGCAAACGGAATGGCCACTGCCGCAGACTGGATGTCTGCTGCTTCATTTATTTCAATGGCTGGGCTCATTTCGTTTATGGGTTATGACGGTGCTGTATATCTTATGGGTTGGACAGGAGGTTACGTTCTACTCGCACTCTTATTAGCGCCATATTTACGTAAGTTTGGAAAATTTACAGTCCCTGACTTTATCGGAGAACGCTATTATTCCAAATCAGCAAGATTAGTTGCGGTTTTTGCAGCCCTATTGGTTTCATTTACCTATGTAGCAGGCCAAATGCGAGGGGTAGGAGTCGTATTTTCCAGATTTTTAGAAGTTGATATCAATACCGGAGTAATCATTGGGATGCTCATTGTATTATTTTATGCGGTTTTAGGGGGTATGAAAGGAATAACCTACACCCAAGTGGCTCAGTATTGCGTGCTTATCTTTGCCTTTATGGTTCCTGCCATATTTATATCCTTTCAAATGACAGGCAATGTAGTTCCACAATTTGGGATGGGAGCAAAAATCAACGACGGTTCTGGGCTCTATTTACTTGAAAAGTTAAATAATTTATCGGTAGAACTTGGATTTGCTGAGTACACCAAAGGAAGTAAATCAACCATAGATATTTTTGCAATAACTGCCGCCTTGATGGTTGGAACGGCAGGACTTCCTCATGTCATAGTTCGGTTTTTTACAGTTAAAAAGGTAAGAGATGCTAGAAAGTCTGCTGGTTTGGCTTTGTTATTAATCGCAATTTTATATACTGCCGCGCCCGCTGTTGCAGTTTTTGCCAGAACCAATTTAATCAATACCGTTAGCAATCAGCCCTACGCCAACATGCCAGAATGGTTTACTAATTGGGAAAAAACAGGCCTTTTAGGTTTTGAAGATAAAAATGGAGACGGACTCATTCAGTACACAGCTAATGCACAGCTTAACGAACTTACTGTCGACCGAGACATCATGGTTTTGGCGAATCCTGAAATTGCGAACTTGCCGGCATGGGTTATTGCACTTGTAGCTGCAGGAGGATTAGCTGCAGCACTTTCAACGGCTGCTGGTCTACTATTAGTTATTTCCTCTTCAATTGCACACGATGTGATAAAAAGTGTAATCAATCCTAAAATTACCGAAAAACAAGAGTTAATTGCAGCTAGGTTGTCTGCAGTAGTTGCTGTTGTGATTGCAGGTTATTTCGGAATTAATCCTCCAGGCTTTGTAGCCGCAGTTGTGGCTCTTGCATTTGGATTAGCTGCTGCTTCTATATTTCCGGCCATTGTTTTGGGGATTTTCTACAAAAAAATGAATAAAGAAGGTGCCGTTAGCGGAATGGTAATAGGGTTGCTTTTAATGCTTTTCTACATGTTGAAATTCAAGTTTGGAGTTTTTGATGGCGGTAAATCAGCTGTCGCTGGATTACAATCGGATTGGTGGTTTGGAATTTCACCTGAAGGATTCGGAAGTATTGCGATGTTAATGAATTTCGCAGTAGCTTATGTGGTGAATAAATTTACAGCCCCTCCTCCAAATGAGGTACAAGAAATAGTTGAAAACATAAGAATTCCATCTGGAGCTGGTGACGCTCATCAAGCACATTAAAAATCAAAACATTGATTATGAATCACTATCAAATTCAAGATTTAGAGTCTTATTTTAAAGCATATAGAGCATCTGTAGATAATCCCGAAGTATTTTGGGAATCAATAGCAAAAAAGCATTTTTTGTGGAAAAAGCCATGGAACAAAGTGCTTTCCTGGGATTTTGAAAAGCCTGAGATTCGTTGGTTTGACGGAGCTGAATTGAACATCACTGAAAATTGTATCGACCGACACTTAAGTAGTAAGTCGGAACAAACAGCAATACTTTTTGAACCTAACGATCCTACTGAACAGGCGCAGCACATCACCTATGCACAACTAAGCGAAGAAGTCAATAAGATGGCTAATGTATTGAAATCACAAGGGGTAAATAAAGGCGATCGCGTTTGTATTTATCTTCCAATGATTCCAGAACTGGCTTATACCGTTCTAGCTTGTTCGCGTATTGGAGCTATACACTCTGTAGTATTTGCTGGGTTTTCTGCCTCTGCATTGTCTTCTAGAATTAATGATTGCGGGGCTAAAATAGTTGTTACTGCGGACGGTTCTTTTAGAGGAGCAAAAACCATTGATTTAAAGGCAATTGTAGATAAAGCACTTGAAGAAAGTCCACAGGTCGAAACCGTTCTAGTCGCAGAGCGCATACACAATGGAGCACCTCTAAAAGAAGGACGAGATTACTATTTAAAACCGCTAATTGATGAGGCTTCAGCACACTGTGAGGCTGAAAGTATGCAAGCAGAAGATCCTTTATTTATTCTGTACACCTCGGGATCTACGGGTAAGCCAAAAGGGATGGTGCATTCTTGCGGAGGTTATATGGTGTATACCGCTTATACGTTTAAAAATATTTTTCAATATCAGCAAGGGGATGTGTATTGGTGTACTGCAGATATCGGGTGGATTACAGGTCATTCCTATATTTTGTATGGACCTTTAGCCAATGGAGCGACTACATTAATGTTTGAAGGGGCTCCCTCTTATCCAGATTTTGGAAGGTTTTGGCAAATTGTAGAAAAACACAAAGTAAATCAGTTTTATACAGCGCCAACAGCCATAAGGGCTTTGGCTAAGGAATCAACTGATCATGTAAATGCTTCAGATTTGAACAGTTTGAAAGTTTTGGGTTCTGTAGGGGAACCTATTAATGAAGAGGCTTGGCATTGGTACAATGAACAAGTAGGTAAAAAGAAAAGCCCTATAGTCGACACCTGGTGGCAGACAGAAACAGGTGGAATATTGATATCTCCAATTCCTTATGTGACGCCTACAACCCCTACCTATGCCACACTTCCTTTTTTAGGGATTCAACCTGCACTTATGGATGCTGACTCTAATGAAATTTCAGGTAATAGCGTAGAAGGAAGTCTTTGTATTAAATTCCCTTGGCCATCCATAGCACGAACTATTTGGGGAGATCACAAGCGCTACAAGGAAACCTATTTTACCGCTTTTCCAGGATGTTATTTCACTGGAGACGGAGCCTCGCGAAATGAGGTTGGTTATTACCGAATTACAGGTAGAGTAGACGATGTGATTATTGTCTCTGGACATAATCTGGGAACCGCACCTATTGAAGATGCTATTAATGAGCACCAGGGGGTTGCGGAATCAGCAATCGTTGGGGTACCTCACTCCATTAAAGGAAATGCCTTGTTTGGCTATGTAATTCTTAAAAATCAAAACCAAGATACCGATCTTGATTTTCTTCAAAAAGACATCAATAGGCTAATTACAGAAAAAATAGGACCCATTGCTAAATTAGACAGTGTCGTCTTTGTGCCTGGTTTACCCAAAACAAGATCAGGTAAAATCATGCGTCGTATTTTGAGAAAAATCGCCACAAAAGACGTTTCAAATTTAGGGGATACTTCAACACTTCTGAACCCTGAAATCGTAGCCCAAATTAGAACAATTGTTGGAGTTTAATCCTTTGCCGTCCCTAGAGGTGCAGCGCTAATATAGGCCTCGTGCTTATAAGAATCTGGAATAATTTGACTTCCAGTTGTAAGAGTTAAGGGATTTTCACCTTTAAAACGCACCTCGACAAAGGCGGCAGTAAACCCTTTTTTGGGCTCTTCCAATGAAATAGAGTAGCTGTGGTTATCATTTGGTTCTAAGGGGGTTTCTTTCCAATTCTTCCCATTTTTGAAAATTCTAAAATCTCTCTCTTGGACGTTATTATTGGTGTATAATGAAATTTCATAATCCTGTCCCTCAGTAATATCGACTTGAAAACCGGTTTCATCGACAGACCAAGACCATTCTGGCCTTTCTTGATCAGTATTAAGACGATTGAAAAAAGACAAAATATTTTCTTGAATATAGGTTCCTGTAAGCCCGTGGTTTCCGTTGGGAACATATTGTAAATGCTTTTCACCCACTAGGTCGTCGTAATAAAACTGCCAAGAATCAACTGCAAAAAATTCATCGATACTTCCGTTGATGATCAGTTTAGGCATTTGTAAAACTTCTTTATAGGAGTAGGGCTCAACTTTAGCCAATAGACGATCAAATTCTTGAGAATTCATGTAATCCATGATTTCATAGTCCACATAATCTTTTACTGCAATTGACCATTCCCCGTAACTTTTATAGTGATGTTCAAAGGAAGGAACGATATTCAATAAGTCAATTACTAGGGGTGCAATAGCAGAAACTCTTTGGTCTGTAGCGGCTATAGTCCAAGTGGTCCATCCTCTTTTTGATGCTCCAGAAATAAGAAAATCATTCACTTCAAATCTTTGTTTGTCTTCCGCAACTTCTTCGACAACATCCATAGCTCTGGCAACGGCACGGGTCATAGGATATCGCGCTAACCAGTGACTGTCTTCATCTTTAGCTCCTCTGTCTAAGAAATATTTCCATCCTCGAGCGATTAAAGCATCTTCATAAAAGTCAACATCTTCTTTGTCTTCAATAAATTTTAATGGTTGAAATGGAATGTTGGTTACCTGAGCCAATATAGCTTTAGAGGCAATAGCTTTTTCAAAAACCTCTTCGGGTAATTGAAAACCAGTATCATTATTTGTTCCTCCTCCGATAAAGAGAAGAGCACTGTCAAAAGCCAAATCTTCTGGAATGATAATATCGACATAATGCCACCATTCTGGCTGATCTACGGTCTGAGCATCGAGCCAAGTTCCTGAAATCATTTTGGTGTGGTATCCACGTGCGCCTTCTACAATTATGGAATCTAAAATTTGAAAGGAATATCCACTATGGTCTTGGACATAAGTTTTTAGGTCATAAGCTGAGGACTCATCAGCAGATTCTGTCGTAGATTTTGGTCCACAAGAAATGAACAAAAGGCTCATAAGGATTATAAAGTTCTTGGCAAGAATCCGAAAACGTAAATTTTTCATAGTCATATTCTGAATAAAGTGATCTCAAATAAAGTTAAGCAATTGATTTTTTGTATTTTGAACTTACTAAAACTAACAATATTTAAACAGATAGAACGAAGGCTTTCTAATTTCTCAAGTTTTAACGCAGAAATTTAAGATGCGCTTATCTGCTAAGAATTAAAACAAAAACAGATGAAAAAAAATGTTTTGTGGGCTTGTGTTGTGCTTTTTGCATTCAATGCCTATGGTCAAAAATCACTATTTAATGAAGAAAACTTAGAGGGTTGGACTATAAACGGCACTGAAAAGTGGTATGTTGAAGATGGATTATTAATTTGTGAAAGTGGTCCTGATAAGGAATATGGTTACCTAAGCACAGATGAATTTTACAATGATTTTGTGTTGACCCTTGAATTTAAACAAGAAGCCGATGGAAATAGCGGAGTTTTCTTCAGATCAAATGTCAACGGAACAATTGTCAGCGGATGGCAGGTTGAGGTTGCTCCTCCAAATTTGCACACCGGAGGGATTTACGAATCATATGGTAGAGGGTGGCTAATCAAGCCCGACCCAAAGAAGGATAAATACCTCAAAATGGGGGATTGGAATAGTATGAAGATTAAGGTAACAGGAAACAATGTGACTACTTACCTCAATGGACATAAAATGATTCACATCAACGATGAAAAAATTGGTAAAGGAGAGGGAGGAATAGCCCTTCAAATACACTCCGGAGGAGGTATTAAAGTAAAATGGAGAAATATAGAACTCAAAGAATTATAAGTATGAAATTACGTATGTTTTTAGGCTTGGCTCTGATTTTTATAGTGAGCTCCTGTAATCAAGTCACAGAACAAAAAGCCGTTACTGCTGAAAAAGCCTCAGAATGGATGACCTTATTTGATGGTTCAAGTATGGAGGGTTGGAGAGCGTATAACGGAGAATCTCTTCCTCCGGGATGGGCAATCGTAGATAGTGTACTGACTTTTAGTACACAAATGATTTTGGAACAAGATTACGATTATAAAGGAAGTCGTGACATCATTTACGGCACTAAAGAATTTGAAAACTTTGAATTATACGTAGAGTGGAAAATTCCTCCAGGTGGAAATAGTGGTATTTTTTATCACATAGCCGAGGGTTATGAAGGAATACCAGAGATTGCTCCAGAATACCAGCTCATTGACGACCTTGGTTATACTGATTTCCACGACATCACTGAATATAACAAGAGTATTGGAATTGAGGTTAATCCGCAAGATTTACAACCTTTACAGTCAACGGCAGCAGATTATGCTATGCATATTCCAGACTCTTCAAAAAAACAACTTAACTCCGCAGGAGAATGGAATTCGTCAACCATTGTTTTTACTCCAGAAAAAGTAGAGCATTACTTGAACGGGGTATTGCTTTTAGATTTTGTGCCCTGGTCTGAACAGTGGCAGGCTAAAAGAAATAATGGTAAATGGAAATTAGCACCTGATTACGGAAAGTTTAAAAAGGGATTTATAGGACTTCAAGACCACGGGAGTTCCCTTTGGTTTAGAAACATTAAAATAAAAGAACTATAAGATGAACAAAAGAGAATTTTTAAAAAAGACCTCATTAGCAATAGGAGCAACGATTTTGCCTTTACCCAACTTATCTTGCGAGTCTTCAACAGAAGGAATGATTAGAACAGCACATATCGGAGTTGGAAATATGGGGCTTGAAGACCTAAAAGCCATTGCCTCTCACCCCAACGTCATTGTTACTGCACTTTGCGATGTAGATGAAAACAATTTAAATGCAGCGCATGAACTTTTTCCAGATGCAGAAGTTTTTAGAGATTATAGAGTTTTGTTCAACTCGATTTCTGATCAAATTGACGCTGTTGTGGTCTCTACACCAGATCACACGCATGCACCTGCTTCCTTAATGGCTATGGAAAAAAATAAAAACGTCTATTGTCAAAAGCCGCTCACCCACTATGTTTCAGAGTCTAGAGAAATGCGTAGAGTAGCCAACGAAAAAGAACTTGTTACCCAAATGGGAATCCAGGTTCATTCTTTTTACGATTACAAACTCGCGACTTATCTCATCAGAGGAGGAATCATTGGTAAAGTGAGTAAGGTCATCGCTTGGTCCAATAAAAACTGGGGCTATGATGGCGAAGTTCCTCAGGGAGCCGACCCTGTGCCTGCTCATTTAGATTGGAATTTGTGGCTTGGAACTTCAGCAGAACGAGAGTATAAAGAAGGTTATTACCATCCAGGGAATTGGAGAAAATTAATGGATTATGGTTGTGCTACATTAGGTGATATGGGGGTTCATATTTTTGACACTCCATACAACGCCTTAGAACTCGACGTACCTAACACCATAACTAATGATTGTAGACCCTCTAATGATTATGCCTATCCAGAACGCAATGTAGTTCGTTATACTTTTGATGGCACAGCGTACACCACAGACGCCTTTGAGTGGCTTTGGTACGATGGAGTAGAAGGTCCTCAACTCACAGAAGAACTCATTCTTCCTAATGAGGATGACTTGCCAGGACAAGGTGCTATGTTTATCGGTGAAGATGGTCGTAGATTATTATTACCTCACTTTATGGAATTGCCTCGATTGATAGAAAACGGAGCTTACAGTGACTTTAATATCGCTTCATACGACAAAGAGAATGCATTAGGTGAGCCTGTGCGAGATTATGCAGGAGAATCTCCAAAACACTATCATGAATTTATAGATACTTGTTTAGGTCAGTCGACTTGCTCCGCACCTTTTGAATATGCATCAAGACTCACAGAAACCATTTTACTCGGTGTAATTGCAGGAAGATTTCCAGGGCAAACTTTAAATTATGACAAACAGAATTCCGCTTTTGTAGAGGAGGAAGCTAATCAATATTTAACAGGCGATTACAGAGCATTTTAAAACAGAAAGAGCTTCGAGGTCTTAAGAGCTCGAAGCTTTTATTTTAGGCGTCATTTAATCCTAAAGCTGCGTTTAATTTGAAGACATCCTCAGGATTAAAACTCGGAACTTGAACAATTTCAAGTTGTTTATTGATTAGTTGGACTTTCTTTTCAAAACCACTTTTCCATTGGTTCTTGTCAAATCCATGTGCGCCTTCCTCAGTCAATTGGTCTACCGTGGTCATAGCGCCTAAGACCGCCTTGATTTGATTCGGAATCCACGAAGTTATTGGAGTGCCACCGGTTGCCTTTGGATAAGCGGTATTCGACATGATGTATTTTTGAACAAATTGCCAGTGACCATTTCTAAATAGATAAATCTCTTCTAGGATCTTTAAGAGTATCTGTAAGCCTTTTTGGTTATTGCTTGCCTTTAGTCGTGCTATAGTTCCAGCTGAACCTGAAGAATATTGCTTTAAATCTTTGAGAAAATCTTGTACACATACTGGTCGGTATTGACGTAAATCTATGAGATATTGGGTCAACTGATTTTGAGGATAAAAATCAACCACACCACTTATGATATCTGCTGTAGGAATTATATTGTCTTGAGCGCCAGTTTGACCTCTAAAAGATTTGGGTTCGTCCCAAACACCTTCATAAATTAAGCCATCCTCAAAAATATCTGTATTTCCTTTCACACCCATTATGAATACTCTGAAATCGTTATAATGTTTCCAGCGCGATGCTTCCCACATTAATTTTCTTCTTTCATTCATGTTCTTAAGGGCATGAGCAACCAGTTCGAGGTTATGATTCATTTCCTCATCGCTTTGGGCATTAACAATTCCCATACTACCTTCAATGAGCAGAGGAGAATATTGATTGATATCTACATGAAGCATTATAAATCCGCACTCATCAGACATACCCGAAAATTTAGCGGCCATACCTAGGTTTTCCCAATTGAATCCACCTTCCGGATTTATTTTATAATAATTGCCCAATGAGTAGCTGTAATGGTAGTCTAAGAAGGGAAATTGCCCCAACTGATCAGCGACTTCAGCAAAGGGTTGGGCTATATTAACAGGAACGGTTCTGTTTGCTTTACCATAAGACCCTTTAGCGATAAAATGGTGGTGTGCAGGGGCTAGCGTATAGGCTGAGCACACAAAACTGTATGCTCTAAAAAGGGCTGCCCTAACAAAAGGATCTTTTTCTTTTCTAACTTGTTCTACATGATTTTCTATTCTTAATACAGCTTGTTCAAATGCGCCCTCCGTATACAAAAGACCTTTAGTTCCATCCTCTTTTTCTATAGGCATATTGTCAATTAACACCTGTAAATCAGAATATACCTTTGGAAGTTTACGAAGTGGTTCTTTTAAAGGTAAAAAGCCGTGTTCTTTATCGATAGAAAAAAAACCGTCTGAATATTTAGTTTTTAACATTGCTTTAGATCGTATTTTTGTTAAATTTAAAACAAATATTAAGTATAATGTTAAAAATTGAAAAAATACTTGTTCTCGGCATGGGAAAGGTAGGGTCGTTGGCAGCAACGCTTTTAAGTGATCAATTTGAAGTGGTTGGTGCGGATATGAACAAACCACATTACGATCACGAGGTAGATTTTAAAACGATTTCATTGGATGTTTCTAATGAAGATGAATTCACCAGCGTTTTAAAGGGTTTTGATGCTGTAGTTTCTGCCTTACCTTACTTCTTGAACAAGAATGTAGCTCGAATCGCATGTACCTTGGATAAACATTATTTTGATTTAACTGAAGATGTTGAAACCACGAATTATATCAGAGATTTGGCGACCTCTTCAAATGCTGTTATGATTCCTCAGTGTGGCTTAGCGCCAGGGTATATTGGAATCCTCGGTTTTAATATGACCTTGAATTATGATAAGGTAAGAGATATTGAACTCAGAGTAGGAGCATTACCTCGTTATCCTAATGGTCTTTTAGCTTATTCTTTTACATGGTCTTCATACGGAGTGCTCAATGAGTATATCAAAGATTCAGAAGTCATTCACAATGGTGTTCGCAAAATGGTGCCCTCACTTGAAGGAATTGAATACATTTCTATAGAGGGACAGGAATTTGAGGCGTTTTCGACCTCTGGGGGCCTAGGAACGCTCTGCGAGACTTTCGAAGGCAAGGTAGATACCCTCAACTATAAGACTATGAGATATCCTGGTCATGGGAAATTGATGCGTTTCTTGATGTATGAATTGATTATGAAAGAAGATATGGAAACCTTAGAGCGTGTCTTGACCGAAGCAAAACCCCCTGTGGAAGAAGATGTTGTGTATGTCTATGCCGTAGTCGAGGGGTGGAAAAAAGAGAAAATAGCAAGAAGCGAATACTGGAAAGCCTTTTATACCAAAACCATTAAAGGTCATAAGTGGAGAGCAATTTCGTGGACTACCGCAGCAGCCATAGCGGCTACAGTGGAGATGGTTGCTGAGGGTAAATTACCTCATAAAGGTTTTGTAAAACAAGAGGACATTCCCTTTGATCAGTTTCTAAAAACAAAATCGGGAAGTTTATACGTAGATTAATAGTTAATGTAAATAAAAATGGGAGTGCAATTGCACTCCCATTGTAATAGTATGTAATCCCTATTATTAATCTAATTCAAAGCGATCAAGGTTCATCACCTTGCACCAAGTAGCTATAAATTTTTGTACAAATTCTTCTTGAGCGTCATGACAAGCTAGTTCTTCAGCCAGTGCTCTCAGTTCTGTATTTGAACCAATTAACAAGTCCACTCTTGTTCCTGTCCATTTCAGTTCCCCAGAGACTCTGTCTTTTCCTTCAAACAGCTGTGCACTGTCATCAACAGGGTTCCACTTTGTGCGCACATCGAGTAGATTGACAAAATAGTCATTGCTCAAAACGCCAGGATTTGCTGTAAACACTCCATTTGAACTACCGTCATAGTTTGCGCCTAGAACGCGTAATCCACCGAGTAGAACAGTCATTTCCGGAGCAGTAAGGCTCATCAATTGTGCTTTGTCAATTAACATGTCTTCAGGAGAAGCAAAGCAATTGGCACTAACATAGTTTCTGAATCCATCAGCGATTGGTTCTAATACTCCAAAGGACTCAGCGTCAGTCTTCGCATCAGTTGCGTCTGTTCGACCTGGTATAAAATCAACTTTCGTAGGAAAGCCTCCTTCTGTGGCTGCTTTTTCAATCGCCGCTACACCAGCTAATACAATCGTATCTGCAAGTGAAATTTTCTTCGCTTCGCCTTGTTTTACATTAAAGTTATGCTGAACTTGTTCCAAAGCAGCTAAGACTTTTTTCAAGCGGTCTGGATTATTTGATTCCCAATTGATTTGTGGCTCTAATCTTACTCTTGCGCCATTAGCTCCGCCTCTTTTATCTGAATTTCTAAATGTAGAGGCCGAAGACCATGCAGCAGAAACTAAGTCGCTCACGCTTAAACCTGTATTTAAAATTTCTGATTTCAATGCAGTGATGTCACTGTCTGAAACTAATTCATGATCTACAGAAGGAACAGGATCTTGCCAAATCAATTCTTCTTTAGGAACATCAGGCCCTAAGTATCTTGAAATTGGTCCCATATCTCTGTGCGTTAACTTAAACCATGCTCTTGCGAATGCATCCGCAAATTCGTCAGGATTCTCGTAGAAGCGTCTAGATACTCTTTCGTAAGCAGGATCTTCTCTTAAGGCCAAATCTGTCGTTAACATAAATGGCGCGTGTGTTTTAGATGATAGGTGCGCATCAGGAACTAATCCAGCTCCCCCGTTGTTAACAGGTTGCCACTGTTGAGCCCCAGCTGGACTATTGGTTAATTCCCATTCGTAACCGAATAAATTTTCAAAGTAATTATGACTCCACTTGGTTGGAGTAGTCGTCCAAGCACCTTCAAGTCCTGAAGTGATGGTGTCTTCGGCATTTCCTTTCCAAACGAATTATTCCATCCTTGAGATTGTGCTTCAATAGCTGCTGCTGCAGGTTCTCTGTCCACGTATTCATCAGGATTTGCCGCACCATGTGTTTTTCCAAAGGTGTGACCTCCTGCAATGAGAGCAACCGTTTCTTCGTCGTTCATGGCCATTCTTGCAAATGTTTCTCTAATGTCTTTGGCTGCTGCTACAGGATCTGGATTTCCATTAGGACCTTCTGGATTTACATAGATTAAACCCATTTGCACAGCAGCTAAAGGATTTTCTAATTCTCTATCTCCGGTATATCTCTTATCGCCAAGCCATTCGGTTTCAGATCCCCAGTAAACATCTTCTTCTGGCTCCCAAACGTCTGCTCTACCTCCGGCAAACCCAAAGGTTTTAAAGCCCATAGATTCTAAGGCCATATTTCCGGTTAGTACCATTAAATCGGCCCAGGATAATTTTTTACCGTATTTCTGTTTGATGGGCCATAAAAGAAGTCTGGCCTTATCCAAGTTAGCGTTATCTGGCCAGCTGTTTAGTGGGGCAAATCGAAGTTGACCTGCACCGGCTCCACCTCTACCGTCTGTCGTGCGATACGTTCCGGCAGCGTGCCAAGACATGCGTATAAAAAATGGACCGTAGTGTCCATAATCTGCAGGCCACCAATCTTGTGAATCAGTCATTAGATCGTGGAGATCCTTTTTTACTGCTTCTAAATCGAGTTGACCAAAGGCCTCTGCATAGTCAAATTTTGCTTCATTGGGACTCGACAAGCTAGAATGTTGTCTTAAAATATTGAGCTTCAACTGGTTTGGCCACCAGTCTCTATTGCCGGAACCTGCGCCTGCTGATTGTTGTACTTTACCGTATCCAAAAGGACACTTTCCGTTTCCGTTTTTAAGGTGTTCCATATTTATTAGGATTTAACAATACAAAAATAAAAAAGTAGGCTGAATAATTTTAATTTATAATAATTATTTCATTATAAATTTTATTTATAAATTTAAATAAACAATTGATTATTAAGTAGATAAGTTTATTTTTTTTTCTTAAAAATCAAAAATGAATAGGCCATTGGTACTATGAGGAGTATTCCCATTATGATGAAAAAACTAGTCATAAACCATTCTTTGGGTACAATAAGAAAAGATGTCATAATAGCTAGACCCCCAATGATCAACAAGTAACCTTGCATTTTATGAGTTTTATACCAGTTGGTATCATCTTCCAGAGTCCATGGAGTCCTGATTCCGATAAAATAATTTGGTTTTAAGTTTCTAAAATATAAACCTAGACAAGAAAAGAGCAAGCCAATAAGCACGAATATGTATTCTACAGAGATCAGATCAGCTTTGGAAGAAGATATTAAGATGAATATGGAGACTGCACTCATGAACAATTGTAATATCAATCTCAAGTTGAAAATAAATTTAGCGCTCACCTTCTTTTTGGGATCAATGTAGGGAACAGCAAGCAATATCAAATACACCGGAATATTGCACATAAGACAAACGTGAATCAATTCCATTTTTGATCCAACTCTATCGATTTCACCAGCAGAATTCCAATGGAGTGGTACCTCTTTTGGAATTTCGTTCCAATGAATGCCAAGAAAAGCAAATGGGATGGCTAAAATAAAAAGTATAACAAGCTCTTTTAGAATTTTCATAATCCACTTATTTGGTCTATAAGATATAATTCTATATTCATTTTAAGAGGAGTTCTTTAAATACATTTTTAAATGCAACATTATTTTGAAGGTAAAAAGGTGTTGATAACGGGAGCTTCTTCGGGTATCGGAAGAGCCTTGACCATTGCTCTTTCCTCATTTAACACCAATCTTGTTTTGGCATCCCGTAATACTAAGGCTTTAAGGGTGGTTGCGGCGGAATGCCATACTAATGCGCACTTAATTATTGCCAAACTCGACCTGAGTTCTCGCGAGCAATATTTTAAATTTGCGAGAAAATTCAATGATTTTGATCTTGTATTTCACAATGCTGGAATTTCACAGAGATCACTAGTAGCAGAAACGGTCTTTGATGTGGATTATAAATTGATCGAGGTAAACTATTTGGGAACAGTTCATTTAATCAAGCTCTTACTTCCATCTATGTTAAAAAAAGGCAGTGGATATTTCATTGTGATTACAAGTCTGACAGGGCTTATTCCAACTCCTTACAGATCGTCTTATGCAGCCTCAAAACATGCATTACACGGATTTTTTGATTCTATGCGCGCTGAATTAGAATCTCAAGGAATACACATTACTCTAATAGCTCCAGGATTTGTCCAAACAAACGTGTCTGTCAATGCATTAATTAGCGACGGCAGAATCCTTGGAAAAATGGATGACGCACAAGCTAATGGGATTACAGCGGATTATTGCGCACATCAAATTCTCAGGGCAACTTCCAAAAAGAAGCGACTTCAATTGATAGGAAGAAAGTCTTATTCTGTCTGGGTTCGAAGATTTTTTCCTTCTCTGTTCGCTCGACTTATTAAAAAGGCAAAGGTGAGATAAAAAAAAGGCCCTTTAATTATTCTTTAATACTTGTGGAATATTCAATTCAATTGTTCTATGTAAGTATCATATTTGGTTTCGTCATAGTAAAACTCAGAGAGCTGAGGTTTGAACTTTTCCATGATAGCGGTATTTAACTCCATAGGAGCCAGGTCGTTTTCAGTAATCATCGGCTTGTAAGCCTTTTCTTTGCTTTGCACATCGGCAAAAAAGCTCTTCGCTTCATCCACCAAAGGAGGATTAAATAAAAAATCGACTTCGGATATCGCCACTAACTAAAATAGGAGAGGGCTTACCAAGAGGACCGAGATCAGTAGAAAATCCATAAGTTCTATTGGAATTCACTTATTCATGTTAGGGCATATATTTTTTCCATCATTCGCCATTTTTCTCCTTCTTTTGAGTTTGGTAAGGCTTGTTGAAATGTCCACATTAATTTCTCCCACTCCTGAACTCTTGGGTTATTTTGATCTGCTAGCTCTTTTTTCTCCCAATTGAATTCTTCATTCGTCTCTAGAATCATAAAAAGCCTGTTTTCTACACGGTAAATATCTAAAGCTATTATTCCTGAAGATTTTAGATTCAATTCAATTTCAGGCCATACGTTTTGATGATGTTTCAAATAAGTGCTGATAAGCGAATCATCGTTCTTTAGATCAAGGGCAAGACAATATTTATGATGCTTCATTTTCTTTTAAAATAAATCGTCCAAAAGCGAGAATATATACAAAACAAAGTGCTGGTAAAACAAATGAGAAGTTTACTTCAGAGACCCCGAGCACTTCAATGTCATTGACAGTACGCCCCCCAAGGTCTATGATTCTCCCTTGTAATTGAGGCATTAAGGCTCCACCAACAATGGCCATAACCAATCCGGCTGCGCCTATTTTCGACAGATCTTGATCTAAATTTTTTAAGGAGATTCCATAAATTGTCGGAAACATGAGCGACATAAAAAACGAAATCCCAATAAGGCAATACATACCTAAAATAGATTCGTTCATCATGGTCATTACCGAACACAGAAATCCTCCAATAGCAAAGTAGCTAAGTAGTTGAGCAGCGGTGATAAATTTCATCAAATAAGTACAAAGGGCCCTTCCGCTAAAAAAGAGTAGAAATGCAATGAATTGATAATTGGCGGCAGTCGTGTTGTTAATTCCTATATTTTCGGCATATTGATAGATGTAGGTCCAACACATGATTTGGGCGCCAACATAGAAAACTTGAGCGCCTACACCAAAACGATATCTCTTGTTTTTGATGAGTTCAGAAAATCCTTTTTGTAATTCTAGACGGTCTGGTTCTGATTGAATCACTGGCATTTTAGTCATTAGAATTAAGATGAAAAACAGGGCAATCACCAATCCAATGGCCACATATGGATCTCTGATTACCATTAAATCAGCAGATCGAATCAAAGCTTTTTGAGCGATATCTAATGAAGGGTAGTTTTCAATATTATCTGATTGCAAATTCTTAAGCACAAATTGTTGGGCAATGACCAAACCTAAAATAAGGCCAACGGGATTAAAGAGTTGCGCAAAATTTAAGCGTCTAGTCGCTGTAGTCTTTGATCCCATCGCTAAAATATACGGGTTGGCGGTAGTTTCTAAAAAAGCCAGTCCAAAAGTCAAGACATAAAGGCCTAAACAGAAGAACCAAAATGCCTCGTATTGAGCTGCAGGAATAAACAAATTAGCTCCGATAAAGTAAAGTGCTAATCCCAATAATACTCCTTTTTTATAGCCTTGCTTTCGGACAAAAAGTGCAGCCGGAAGCGCCATACAAAAGTATCCACCATAAAAAGCCATTTGAACCCAAGACGCCTGAGAATTTGAGAGCTCAAGTACAGTTTTAAAGGCTTGAACCATGGGGTCTGTCACTGCGTTGGCAAATCCCCAAAGGGCAAATAAACAGGTGATTAAAATAAAAGGGACGGTATATTTTTTTTCTATCAATGGATCTTTCATGGTGTGGAGTTTAAATGCTTCGGTCTAAATGTGTATATCCTCCATCGACGTGTATGATTTGACCTGTGGTATGGCTTGATCGTGAAGAAAGTAAAAAGCAAACACTTGAAGCGATTTCTTCAGGGGTAGTCATTCGCTGACCCAATGGAATTTTTGATTCAATTTCATTTTTTTTGAGTTCGGGGTTTTCAAAGCTCTCAACCCATCTTTGGTATAATGGGGTATACGATTCGGCAACAACCACGGCGTTTACGCGAATTCCATCCCGCAGTAAATCTACAGCCCATTCTCTAGTAAGCGCATTTCGAGCACCGTTAGCGGCAGCATAACCTGAGGTGCTTCCTTGGCCAGTTTCAGCTACTTTGGAGCTGATATTTACGATCGCTCCTTTGCTTTTTTTAAGGCCTTCGAGGCAGAGTTGTACCATATTGAAATAATGCCCGACGTTCTTTTCAATCGAACTCAAAAATTCTGTGTAACTGCCGTGCTTTAAGCTCACGCCATCATTCACACCCGCATTGTTGACTACGCCGTCTATTCTTCCATAGCGTTGCAAGAGTTTTTCAATGGCATCTTTGCACTGCGTGTGACTTGTGAGTTCAGCAATCGCATAGTCTGCTTTACCTCCTTCACTTTTGATTGCTGCTATACAACTTTGACAATCTTTTTCTTTTCTGCTGATGATAAAGGGCAGGGCTCCTTCTTGAGAAAGTACTTGAGCAATAGCTCTACCAATTCCTTTGTCTCCTCCCGTCACTACAATGATTTTATCTGTAAGCTGTAAATCCATGGCTTATTCTGTTATGAGGTTGATCTCAGGAAAACTTGCAAACTCTTGGGTGTCGATAACGCGCTCTGCCTTTATCCTGAAATACCTCGTTCGATGTGATTTCGCAAATGAAACCTTCTTTACTTTTCGATCGTTAGTGATATTGGCAAATTCTCCTGTTTGCACCAGTTTCCATTTTCGACCATTATTTGATTTCCAAACACTATAGCGCGAAATGACTCCTTTGGGATACCTCCTTTGGTCAGGTAGAAATTCAAATCCCTTTAGGTTTTGTTTCATTCCAAAATCAATACGTAGATCGTTTGTTTTAGATTCGAAAATAGTTTCAGGATCTTCATCGAATGCACTCGAAGCCTTTTCATCTTCGTTTAGTGTTTTCCAAGGTGTTTTATACACGTCAAAATACGCCTGAGCAGGCTCACTTTGTCTATTGGTTTTCGCATCGTAAATCAGAGCATTGACCACTGTTCTTTCAGGTAGTTTTACAGCCTCACTGAATTCTTGAGAATTTGAGGAAGGAATGTCTTGATTTAAACTGTAATAAGTAGTTGCCTCCGGGTCAGTAGGGGTTATTTGAACAAGACCTGATAGGGATCTTTTAATTTTTGGTGGCTCTATCAAAATAGGAGCGCGATAAAGCCCAAGTCCAGAGAGCACAATACTTCCCTTGGCTTGTGATACGATCAGTTTAAAATGATTTGAAGAGGTGTTTTTAAAAGAAAGTATTCGTTTGTTACCAATGGTGGTTTGTTGAACTAAGGTGTCCCAAAGACCTTGTTGGTTTTTAGCTAAAAACACAAAACCTTGAACTCTCTGACCGAGTGGTATATATTCTCTTAAGACAAGTCTATTCAACTCTTCAGGCGAATCAAATTTGATTTCTATTTCAGCGGAACTCACCTCTTCTGCTGTGGCCCAATAGGATGCTTTTTCTCGATCTTTTAATCGATCTACACCATAATCCCCTCCCCTTTCATTGGATGCGCTTAAACGTGCCTTGTGAATGAGGTCCTCTTTGAAGTCTAGTTTTATTTGTTTACTCAATTGCATCATGGCGGCACTGTCTGCTTCGTGAATCAACCCTCGATAATCCACTGGAATATTGAGTAAAAAGTTTCCATTTCGTCCAATACTTTCATAGTAGGTTTGAACCAATCTACTTTTTGATTTTACCTGGTGATCTTCTCTTGGGTGATAGTACCAACCAGGTCTGATGGAAGTGTTTACTTCTGCGGGAAGCCAGTGTGTTCCATCTTCGTGTCCGTAACGCAATTCAACATATTTTGGCCAACCCGGGTAAATCTCATCTCTTCGCATAGTACTCCAATTGGTTTCTCCAGCCCAGCCTTCTTCTGTTCCTACCCACCTAACATCCGGTCCACCGTCGCTAAAAATGACAGCTTCAGGCTGAAATTCTCTAACCATTTCGGTGGTTTTCTCCCATTGGTAGTAGGTTTTATTATCAATTTTTCGGGTTTCATTAGCACCTCCGTAATACCCGTAACCTCCGTTTGCTCCATCAAACCATATTTCAAAAAGTTCTCCGTATTCGGTGAGCAGTTCGCGTAATTGTTCATGGAAAATGGAAACATAGATTTCTGTGCCGTAGTGTTTGTTGTTTCGATCCCATGGTGAGAGGTAAAGCCCCAATTTAAGTCCGTATTTATCGCAGGAATTTCGCAGATCTCTTAAGACATCTCCTTGTCCATTTCTCCAAGCACTTGACTTTACGCTGTGCGCGGTTGTTTTTGTTGGCCATAAACAAAATCCATCATGATGCTTGGCGGTTAATATCAGACCTCTCATTCCTGCTTTTTTGGCAATTCTCGCCCATTGATCTGTGTTGAGTTGCTCTGGATTAAAGGTGTCAACAGCTTCTCCTCCAGTACCCCATTCGAGGTCGGTAAAGGTGTTCATATTAAAATGAATAAAACCGTAGTACTCCAGCTCTTGCCATTTTAATTGCCGTTCTGAAGGCAATGGTCCTATTGGATTAGGAGGTGGTGGTGCACAAGAAAAAACAAGCAGTAGTAAGAGGAAACTTAAATTTTTCATAAATCATAAAAGTGAATGCAGTTCGCAGAAAAAACTTTTTCAATATCCTTTTGATCGCTCAGCGAAAAGTAGGATTTCAACAAATCCAAGTGATCGTTAAAGTTTGAAGCTAATAAACAAACGGGCCAGTCTGAACCGAAGAGAAGTCTATCCATTCCAAAACAACGAACAACATGATCTAAATAAGGTGTTATCTGGTCAATTTGCCATGGCTTTGTCTGGATTTCGGTAAAAATTCCAGAGAGCTTGCAGTAAACCTTAGGTTGATCAGCAAGTCGTTCAATTTGTTCTGCCCAATGCACGTCGATGGGAAGATTGTATTGAGGTTTCCCTAAGTGGTCAAGTACAAAGTACTGATCGGAAAAGTTTTGAGTTAGTTCATTAGCAGCTTCGAATTGTTTGGGATAAATCAAGATATCATAAGTGAGATCAAACTTTTTCAACTGCGAAATGCCTTGCTGAAAATCATCTCTGAGCATAAAAAAATCATCTTCTTCATGTTGTACGATATGTCTAAGCCCTTTAAAAAAGTCATTTTGACTGTAGTGTTCAAGCTTGTCTTTAAGATCATTTGCACAGAGGTCTAACCAGCCTACAACACCTTTTATAATGTCGTACTGTTGCGCGTAATGAAGCAGCATTATAGATTCTTGTTCTGTCTGTGACGCTTGTACTGCGACACAACCGTGAATTTCAGTTTTCTCATAGACCTTTTCCAAATCAGTAGGTTTGAAATCTCTAGCTATCGCGGACATACTGGAGTCAATCCATGCATGGGTTGTGGGGTGGTAGGTCCAAAAGTGCTGATGGCTGTCAATGATCATTGAGGGTAGTTTATAATTTCTTGTCGCGCTTCTCCTAAGCCCTCAATGCCTAATTCTACCACGTCTCCCGGACTCAAATATTTGGGAGGATCAAATCCTAGACCAACACCAGACGGGGTACCTGTAGAAATGATATCTCCCGGAAGTAAGGTCATAAATGAACTGATATAACTCACCAATTCGTCAATTTTAAAAACTAAATCAGAGGTGTTGCTATGTTGAAGTCTTTCACCATTTACCTTTAACCAAAGGTCTAGATTGTGAGGGTCTTCAATTTCGTCTCGACCTACTAAATAAGGCCCAAGTGGAGCAAAAGTGTCGTGACTTTTTCCCTTTACCCACTGGCCTTCACGTTCTAACTGAAAGGCTCTTTCACTGTAATCGTTGTGCAAGATATATCCAGCAATTTGTGAGAAGGCATCAGCTTTAGAAACATAGGTGGCCTTTTTGCCAATAACTACTCCGAGTTCTACCTCCCAATCGAGTTTTGTGGCATTTTTAGGTATAGTAATTTGGTCATTAGGGCCACAAATAGCTGAGCTCGCTTTAAAAAAAAGAACAGGCTCTTTTGGCAAAGTCATTCCGCTTTCAGAGGCGTGTTTTGAATAGTTAAGCCCAACGCAAATTATTTTCGAAACTTGACTTAGAGGAGCGGCTAATCTTTCATCAGGAGAGACTACAGTGCAGCTGTTCTCATGTTCGGAAAACCATTGTTCTAAGTTGTGCATACCGTCATTGTCAAAAAAGTTTTGGTCGAAGTCAGAGGTGAATGCACTGACGTCTCTCAGTTCTCCTTTTTTAGTTACTACGGCCGGTTTTTCTTGGCCTATTGCTCCGTATCGTGCGAGTTTCATTTAACTGTTTAATTTTATAAATCCACCATCAATCGGGTAGTCGGTTCCGGTAATAAAGGCAGCGTCATCTGAACAAAGAAATAGCGCAAACTTGGCAATTTCTGCCGGCGAAGCCATTCGTCCTATGGGCTGCGTTTGTGAAAGTTGAGCGAACATTTTTTCCTTATAATTTGGATAGTTGTCTTTGATAAATCCGTCTACAAAAGGCGTGTGAACCCGTGCAGGTGAAATACTATTGCAGCGAATGCCGTATTCAACATAATCTTTAGCGACAGAATAGGTCATAGTCAAAACAGCTCCTTTGGTCATTGAATACGCAAAGCGATCACTTATTCCCACACTTGAGGCAATTGAAGCCATGTTTAGAATTACACCTTTTTTACGTTGTTTCATGGGTAAAATAAATGCGTGCATACCGTTGTAAACACCTTTAATATTTACCTCATACAATCGATTTAAGTCTTCTTCATCAGTTTTTTCAAGCGAACCCACATGAGCGATTCCAGCATTATTGATGAGTATATCTAACGGATGTTTCGTTTCAATTTTAGACGCAAGTTCATGAAAATCCTTGTGTTTGGTGACGTCGCAGTATAAGAATTTGACTTTTTCTGAGTTAATGGATTCAACCACCTGTTTTGCTTGATTCGAATTTTTATCAACCAGGTAGACTAGAGCTCCTGCTTGGGCAAAAGTCCGTACCAAGGCCTCTCCAATTCCACTTGCACCTCCAGTGATGAGGACTATTTTATTCTGAAGGTCTTGCATCAGGGCTTTTTGAGTTCTAATTCAATAATCGTATTAATGGGGTTCATCTCTGCTTTTGGAATAGCTATGGTCAACCCCAAGTCGTTTTGCTCATATCGAACCTTTTTTGAGGTTCCGTACAGTTTAGCTGATTTGATTTTTTCAGGAACGTCTCTTAAAAAGATGACGTTGTGTTCTGGGTCGAGCACATGAAGATAAACTTTGTGGCCTTTACGCGTCGATGCCAATTGATGGTCAGGTTCTAAAATACCAGCCTTTGTGCCGTAGACAGTCTCCCCGTATTGATTGAGCCACAATCCGATTTCTGAGAGTGACTTAAGGTGTTCAGTTTGAATTTTTCCATTGGGCATTGGACCTACGTTTAATAAGAGGTTACCACCATATGACGCTGATTTGACCAATAAGTGAATAAGCTCTTTAGACGATTTATGTTTGTCGTCTTGAAGGTTGAACCCCCAAGAACCATTGATGGTCTCACAAACTTCTAAGGGCAATTGACCAATATCTGAGGCTGAAGTCCCCCAGCCCGTTGTATTCTGACCAGGAAGATCTTTTTCAAACATTTGAAAATCCTCTCCTGAAATAGGCGCGATATGATGGTTGTTTCCGATTAAGGCACGGGGTTGTAAATCGTGAATCAACTGATACAGTTCGCGATAATGCCAATCTACATTGAGTTTACCGAATTTTTTTCCGTCCCATTGTTTTTGGTCCCAATGTCCGTCAAGCCATATTCCTCCAATTTCTCCGTAATTCGTTAAAAGCTCAGTGAGTTGCTGCTTCATAAAAGCGATATACGCATTCCAGTCTCCATTTTTACGCCCTTTTATACCCAATCCAGTGCGACCTCGAGGGAAATAATCATCACTTCTCCAATCGAGTAGAGAATAATAAAAGAACAACTTGACATCTGCTTTTTTACAAGCTTCTGCAAGCTCTTTCAAGACATCTCGTTTAAAAGGAGTTGCATCTACTATATTGTAGTCTTCGGCGGCTGTATCAAACATCGAAAAACCATCGTGATGCCTACTGGTAATCGTAATGTATTTCATCCCTGCATTTTTAGCCATTTCAACCCATTGTTCTGCATCAAAATCAATAGGATTAAAGAATGATGGTAATTTTTCATAGGTATCAACGGCAATATTCTGATTGTTCATCACCCATTCACCGTCTCCCAAAACACTATAAACACCCCAGTGGATAAAAAGACCAAAACGGGCCTCTTGAAACCACTCACGCGCGGTTAAATTTTCCTGAGAGGGCTGATAATTCGGGATTCCTTGTTGCGCGAAAGTGAGGCTTACTGCAAAGAGTAAGACCAAAGACCATTGTTTTTTCATTAGTTAGTATAGTTAGTGAACCTAGAATTTAACACCATTTTTTGAGGGAAGCAAATACACTTATCCCATCAAAATCAATACAGTTAACCTCAAGGTGTTTCATAAATTTACTATTATTGGATTAATAATGACATTCTAACTAGTGACAAAACAAAAGAAATTGAATATGAGAGGCATACAGCATTTATTAAGAGGCATAACCGCAATCCTTATAGCAATCTTGGGGTTAAATTCGTGTACACCTTCAAAGAAGGTAAAAGAAACAAGACCAAACATCATTTATGTTTTAGCCGATGACCTTGGTTATGGCGAGCTTGGAGCCTATGGGCAACTCAAAATAGAAACCCCTAACATAGATGCTTTGGCCGCCTCTGGCATGAAGTTTACACAGCATTATTCTAGCGCCCCTGTATGTGCTCCCGCTCGATATATGCTGCTGACTGGGCAACATTCTGGCCATGCTTTCATCAGAGGAAATGACGAGATGAGATCAAGAGGTAAGGTTTGGGATTATCACGAGATGGTCAAAGATTCAACCTTAGAAGGGCAACGACCGATGCCTGAAAACACAAAAACTCTTGCACATTATTTAAAGTCAGCAGGTTATCAAACAGCATTGGTAGGTAAGTGGGGATTAGGTTCACCTGACTCTCATTCTGTTCCAACAACAATGGGCTTTGATTACTTTTATGGGTATAACTGTCAACGTATCGCTCACACCTTTTATCCTACGCATTTGTACGAAAATCTCAATCGAGTTTACCTTAACAATGAGGCGATTGCACCGCACACCAAACTTGAAGAAGGGGCTGACCCTTATAATGAAAAGAGCTACGATAATTTTAAACTTAACGAATTTGCACCAGATTTGATGTACGATAAAATGAGTGCTTTTGTAGAAGAGGCTTCCACTGAAGAGCCCTTCTTTCTATATTGGGCCTCACCAATTCCGCATAACCCTCTACAAGCACCTGAGCGTTGGGTAAATCATTACATTGAAAAATTTGGAGAAGAAGAACCCTATTTGGGAGACAGAGGTTACTTTCCCAACCAAAACCCGAGAGCAACTTACGCAGCAATGATTTCTTACTTTGATGAAAACGTTGGGAGACTTATTCAAAAACTCAAAGAAAAGGGAGTGTACGAAAACACGCTAATCTTGTTTAGCTCAGACAATGGTGTAACCTTTTCTGGCGGGACTGACGGTGAATTTTTTAACTCATCAGGTCCTTTTGGTGAAGAGCGTGGACGCGGAAAAGGCTTTGTTTACGAAGGAGGTATTCGCGTACCTATGATTGCCTCTTGGCCGAATCAAATTAGAGCCGGGTCTGAAACAGACCACATCTCAATACAATACGATTTACTGGCAACTCTAGCTGATTTAGCCTCTTTTGAAATCACCTCTGAACAGGATGGGGTTAGCTTTTTACCCACCTTACTGGAGGAGGAGGATCAACAGCAACACGACTATTTATATTGGGAGTTTCCTGAATACGGTGGGCAGTTGGCTATTCGTTTTGGTGATTACAAATTAGTTTGGGCACATCTCAAAGATAAACTTCCCCCTAGTCTTGAGCTTTATAATTTAAAAGAAGATCCGGTAGAAGAGAACAATATCGCTGATCAGCATCCGCAGCTTATTGAGCAGGCAGATGCGTATTTTCGCCAAGCACACGAGCGCTCTGAAATTGAGCGTTTTGAAATTCCTTTACTTGAAGAAGGGTTTTTGGGTTCTAATTAATCGCTGTTTGGCCATGAGCGGATACTGTTCCCAAAGAGATTGCGAAAAGCCAAACGTAAAACAGAGAAGGGTATTTCATTACAGACTTTTGAGATAATTAAAGCTTTCTTTTAGAGCAACTTCGGGTTGCATAACCATGTCTTGTTCTACAAAGTAATGTTCAACACCAATTTCTTTACTCTTTTTGATGATTCCTTCTAAATCGATATCACCTTTTCCACAAGAGGTCATATTTGGAAATAAGCTAAACCATTCCTGTGGGCTTGAACCGTCTCCTTGAAATTCTTTAATAGGCTTCATGTCTTTGATGTGAAGCATTTTGTATCGATTCGGGTGTTTATCCAATAATTCAATCGGGTTGACACCTCCAGCAGTGGTCCAAAATAAATCCATTTCAAAAAACACAAAGTCAGGGTCAGTTTGCGTGAGAATAATGTCCATTGGCTTTTCGCCCCCCCAAGGTTTTAAGCCGTATCCGTGATTGTGATAGCCAAAGCGAATTCCCTCTTCACGAGCATTTTTACCAATCTTGTTAAAGAGTTCAGCACTTCGCTTGTAATCGTCTATATCTTTTCGATAAGGTTCTGGCAAGGCCGGTAAAACAACATATGCTGCACCAATCTTACGTGCGGCCTCACCCAATGCAGACATATTGTGTTGTAGGGTTTCAATATCCGTATGCATTGATGGAATTCGCATACCTCGGTCTTTGACCTTTGAGCTAAAATCTTCAGGAGTGTGGCCGCAGAAACCACTTGCGCTGAAGCCGAGCATTTGAGAAGTGGCAGCCCATTCTTGTTTTGTTTTTTCATCGCTAAAGGTATAAGGGCCAAAAACTTCAAGTTCTTCGAAACCAATAGAGGCGAGCATGTCAAGGGTGCCTTCGAGATCGTCATTCAATCCTTTTGGTACAGAAAACAAACCGAGGCCCAAGGCGTAATTTTTAGAGTTGATCATAAAAGAAGGAGTTAATAGACTAGCTGTTGCTAATGCTGAATAATTCAAAAATTTTTTTCTTGTCATCGTAGTAATTGGTTGTCTTATCTTTTGATTAGGGCCTCTTTAAAAAGCACAAACGGCTAGTAGAGAATTATTTTTTTCTCCATATTTTATCGATGCTAAATGACCCTGCACCACTTAGTATTAAACTGACAAAATAAGCTAAGAATAAAAGTGGTTTTTCAGATCCCGCAAAGCCATCTCGTGTGAGGTGCCCAGAGAAAGCAACTAGCATAGTAAAGGCTAAAAAAGAAGCGCTAATTCTCGTATACAATCCGACTAAAATCAAAAGACCTCCAAGAGTTTCAGCCATCATAGCCATGAATCCAAAGAAAACATTGACACTATCTATTCCAAGTGAACCGCTTAGAGAACTTCCCAGTCTTTGCCATCTTTCAGGACCTCCCATAAGTTTGGGAATTCCGTGTACGTACATAATTAAAAAGCCAAAAACAACACGTGTGAGTAATAATGCTCTATTCATTTTTTCTGTTTTCAAATTAAAAAGGTTCGGTTAAGATAGCCAATATTGTTTTTATTCCTTCAACATAATTTCCAAGTCTAATATTTTCATTTGGGCTGTGTTGATTGTTATCTCGATTTACTGTGGGTACTGTTACTGCTGGAACGTTTAAGGCATTAACAAAAGGAGCAATGGGGATGGATCCTCCGCTCATGCGCTGTAAAATAGGCTTCTGCTCAAAACCTCTGAATAAGGCTGATTGAAGCCATTTACCCGTAGGACCATTGAGGTCTGTTCTAAAAGATTGGTAAGAAATTTCAGAAGTCATGGTGGCAATATTTTTATGAGTTTTTCGCTGCTTCTTAGTGGGTTCTGTATCCAGCACAAGAAAACCTTGATCTTCAATGTGTTTTTTGACCAACCCAATCAGTCTCTCTGCACTTATTTCTTTGACCAGTCGAACATCTATTTCAGCCCTTGCCCATGCAGGAACAATTGTTCGAACTTCTTCGTTTATCCAACCAGATTGCATACCTCTAATATTGAGTGAGGGATACTGAATAGCTTCTTGATAGTTGTCGGCTACTTTATCAAAGATCGCTAATTGTAAAACCTCTTTGAGAAGCTCATCATCTTGAGGGGTTTGGGATAATATTTTTTTGGTTTCTTCATCTAAAACCACTCCGTCGTAATACCCTTTAATAAGCACCTTGCCTTCCTCATCTTTCATGCTGGCAAGCAGTCTAGCCAATTTAAAGGCTGGGTTTGGAGCATAATTTCCAAAGTGACCACTATGCTGAGGCACAATAGGTCCATAAGTAGTGAGTTGAATCGTCGAAATTCCTCTTGCCCCGAAAGTTAGAGTGGGCTTGTTGAGTCGATGTCTTGGACCGTCGAAGATGACAAGTCTATCAGCTTTGAGAATAGATTTATTTTGAAGTACAGCTGCAGGAAGATTTGGAGAACCTAATTCTTCTTCGAAATCTAAAATGACCTTGAGGTTAAAATCTGGAATAATTTTAAGGCGTTCTAGGGCATCTACAGCACTTAAAAACATGGTAATAGGTCCTTTAGCATCACTGGCAGAACGCGCAAAAATCCTCCATTCTGGGTCGTAGTTTTTAATGTTTTCCCAGGGTATTTCACTCCAACTTCCATCACTATTTTGAGATTTTAGGGCAGCTTTATAGGGATTTTCTTGAAACCATTGACTAGAATCTACAGGTTGTCCATCAACTTGAAGATAGACCAAAAGTGTTGATGCTTTTTTGTGGAAATTGCGCTGTGCTATGACTAGTGAAGCACCTTCAGTTTCGATTTGCACCGTCGAAAACCCTCGTTTTTCAAATGCCGATTCAATCCAATTGATATTTTGAGCGATATCCTCAGGATAATTAGCATCATTAGGAATGCTTAGTAAAACTTTAAATTGTTCAAAACTTGTTTGAACTTCTTGCGTTACGACCTGCTCGAGATCTTTTTGATTTTGAGCCCAAACAGAAGTAAAAAGCAATAAACTTAAAAGAAGTGCACGTTTTTTCATAAGACTAAAATATTGAATGCCTTTAAAAATACTTACTTTTAATGGATAGAGAATTCAAAATTTCTGAACTATGAAAAAATGCCTTTTTCTTCTGAGCCTAATAAGTCTAAGTGCTGCTGCACAAACTGGATATACCACATCGGATTGGAAAAATCAGCTCGCTACTGAGGAACTATTCACCAACCTTATTGACGATACAAGATTTAAAACACACCTTAAAGAATTGACCAAAAAACCTCATGTCGCAGGTAGTAAGGCCAATAATGATGTCATTGACTATATCGCAAAAAGCATGAGTAATGGGGGTTTAGCCGTAAAGAAGTATCCATACGATGTCTACATGTCTAAAGCACCTGGCGAGTCTTATCTTGAAATCGTTCAGCCGAAAAGACAGCCGCTTTCGATGAAGGAAGATATCGTTGAAGGCGATCCTTTTTCTTCAGATGAAGATCTCTGGAAGGGATGGAATGCCTATTCAGGTTCGGGCGAGGTAACTGCTGAGGTTGTTTACGCCAATTACGGGAGAAAAGAAGATTTTGAAAAGCTTCAAGATATGGGGATTGATGTTAGCGGCAAAATCGTTATTGCTCGATATGGCGGAAATTTTAGAGGATACAAGGCTAAGTTTGCTGAGGCTGCTGGAGCCACAGGGTTAATCATATTTACAGACCCAATGGACAGCGGTTATTTTAAGGGCTTGGGGTATCCCGAAGGACCTTACTATTCTGAAAGCACTATACAAAGAGGATCTTTGTTGACAGAAGATTTTACTGGAGATCCTCTTACGCCTTATGAACCGGCCTTGCCTTTAGATGGTGATATCAAAATAAAACGCAAAAAACCTGAGGATACTCAATTGCATAGCATTCCAGTAACACCAATTGGTTATGGTGCAGCCAAAGAAATTTTAGGTCAGATGAATGGTGATGTAGTGCCAAGTGGATGGCAAGGAGGTCTTCCTTTTACCTATAGATTGCAGGGAGGGTCTGACCTGAAAGTATTCCTTAAAGTAAATCAACCAAGAGAGTTTGTTCGCGTTCACAACGTTATAGGAACTGTAAAAGGTAGCGTATATCCTGATGAGTGGATAATATTAGGTTGTCACCTCGACGCTTGGGGCTTTGGAGCTACTGACCCGAATAGTGGAACGGCTATGCTAATTAGTTTAAGTGAAACTCTAGGAAAATTAGTAAAAGAAGGCAACGGGCCAAAAAGGTCAATTTTAATTGGACACTGGGATGCTGAAGAGCACGGTGTTATAGGATCTGCTGAATGGGTTGAAGAGATGCGAGATGAACTCAATGCGAAGGCGGTGGCCTATATGAATTTTGATGGTGGGGTATCCGGAAAACGATTTGGAGCATCTTCTTCTCCTAGTTTAAAAGAATTAGTGTTAGCTACTGCTAAGGAAGTTGATTATCCTTATTCAGAATTGTCCTTATACGATCAGTGGAGGGGTGCAAAAGAAGCACCATCAATTGGAAATTTAGGAGGAGGTTCTGACCATATCGGTTTTTATATGCATGTCGGAGTACCTTCAATGAGCGGTGGAGCAGGAGGCACAACGGTATATCACTCAAATTATGATTCATTTCGTTATTACGAGCGTTTCGTTGATCCTGAATTTCAAATGGGTGCTACCATAGAAAAGTTTGCAGGTATTATGAGTTTGAGATTGGCCAATGCAACGCTGATTCCCTACGATCTCAATAGATACCCCAATGATTTAACGATGCATTTTGATCGCGCTGAAGAAAAAGTACGGGAACTAAAATCAGGTTTTGAAGGATTTGAAAAAACACGACAAGCCATCAATGATTTAAGTACGGCTGCAACATCTGCCACAGAAAATTTGTCGAATAGATTGAATGATATAAATCTAAGCGCGGTAGAAATTCAATTCTTAAATCGACAATTAATCGCATTAGAAAAGAGCTTTATCGACCAAAAAGGCATGTATTATGGAGATTGGTTTAAATCAATTTACGCCTCATCAGATCCGTTTTCGGGATACGCTTCTTGGATTTTACCCGGAATCGAATACGAGCTTGCCATTCAAAGAACTAAAAAACTCAAAGAATGGGACAATAGGTATGCTAAGGCCATCGCAGACTTGGCCGAAAAGATGCGCAAGATGAGTGCGAATTAAGAACTTAAGGAATACCTATAGTAAGTTCAACAAGCTTTGAGCGAATCCCAAGTTGATATAGACCTCTTTGGGAGCGATTAGGATAAACACGGTTGGTTAAAAAAACAATAAAGGTTTCATAGATAGGGTCGACCCAAACGAAAGTGCCTGTAAAACCTGTATGTCCATAGCTTTGAGGCGAAAGGCTTTTTGATGGGTAAGTCTCTTCAATTAGGAAATCGGGTTTGTCAAACCCCAACCCTCTTCGATTGATTTGATTGGGGTAAGCCTTTTGGGTGAAAAGGTCTACGGTAGATTTCTTTAAATAAGACTGGCTCTGGTAAGTGCCACCGTAGAGCAACATTTCCAAAACTTTTGCAATAGATTCCGCATTGCCAAAAAGACCTGCATTTCCAGAAATACCTCCCATAAGGGCAGCAGCCTCATCATGCACCCAACCCTGTACAAGATTATTTCTAAAATAGGAATCGATTTCTGTAGGAACAATTTCGGCTTTTGGAAATTTTTCTAAGGGCAAAAAGCCTAATCTATCAGCACCTAAGGGTTTGTAAAAGGAATCAGATAAAAAGTTTGAAAAAGACTTTCCGGTTCGCTCTTCTATCCACTCAGGGAGAAAAAAGAACCAAAGGCCTGAGTAAAGATATTCTCCTTTTGTTCTCAGCTTTGTTTTTGCAATGCGCTTATAAATTAATTTTTTGTAGTCTTTATGTGCATAAAGGTCATCGTAAACAGCTGTCGGATATTTCGAGGACCTTTCTAAAGAGACCCCTCTTTTTTTAAAGCGTCCGTTTTTGCGTTTGAGCGTAGTTTGATGAGCAATATAAGGCTGCCATCCTGCACTATGGCTGAGTATTTCCTTTAAAGTGGAGTTTTTTTTATTGGTATTTTCAAGACGTTTAAAATAGGTCTTAATCGGAGCGTTGAGGTCAACACCTCCAGTCTCATAAATTTTCATGAATGAAAGTGTTCCAGCGAGAATCTTAGTTACCGACGCCAAATCGTATAAATGATTGTCTTCAACTTGAATCAAGGAATCGTACGTATGGTAACCATAGGATTTGTGATGAAGGACCTGTCCTTTTTTGAAAACCAAAAGTTGAGCGCCCGGATAGGCTTGGGCTTTGATTCCTGCGGTTACTATAGAATCAACCTTAATTTCATTAAATTCTTGTGCTTGAAGTACAGCAGTAAATAGTGCAAGAGCTACACAATAAGACTTAGGGAGTTTCATTCACAAGGAGTTTATCAGCGATAGCTGCATGAAAATAGTCGACCCACAAACGATACATTTGAGCTGAAGGATGTAATCCGTCTTCTGCGATTAAATTAGGATCGTTCGCGGCCGTTCTTGAAATTCCTGTGATATTGTAAAAAGGAATCCCATATTGAGCGCAAATCTGTTCTGCGGCCTTGTTGAACAAATCGATTTCTGAAGCGATTTGTATTGGGTCGCGATTTGAATTTTGCATAAAAGGAGTTACACCATAATCGGGTATAGAAACAACAAAAACAGGACTATTGTCATTCCTTTTGAAAGCTACGGCTCTTTTTAATAAGGATTCGAATTCAAGTTTATATTCTTCGATAGATAGGCCTCGATATTGATTGTTTACTCCAATCAAAAGTGATATTAAATCATAGTTAGTTTCCAATGAAGCTTCATTTATGCCTTGATTTAATTCGTTAGTAGTCCATCCTGTTTTAGCCACTATAGTGGTAAGCAGTGACTGTTTGATAATCGGTTCTAAGACCTTAGCCAATTGATGAGGCCAGCGCCCCAATTCAGCTACAGATTCTCCGATGGTATAACTGTCACCAAGAGCCAAGTAGGTCAAGGTTTGCGAACCTTGAGGGGTCTCCGCTTTTTTTTGTTTGCATGAAACGAATGCGAATAGCATCAGACTCAATAGATAAGAATAGATTTTCATCGAGATGTAATTTCATTTTAAAGATATTAAATGCTAAATAATTTTTTGAGAGATGAATTTGTAACTTAAGCCATTGAATTGAGCAAACCTTATAATTATGAGAACATACGCTTTCGTTTTTGCCTTGTGTTTTTTGTCTTGTTCAGAGGCTTCACTTGAACAGGCTCCACCCAACGTTATTTTTATTCTTACTGACGATCAAGGATACGGCGATTTGGGCATTTATGGAGCACAAGATTTCAGTACTCCAAATCTCGATAAATTGGCAAGAGAAGGCGTTTATTTCACTTCTTATTACGCGACACAGCCGGTGTGCTCTGCTTCAAGGGCATCTATTTTAACAGGTTGTTATTCCAACCGAATAGGCATACATAATGCCTTTATGCCCAATGCAAAAATCGGCTTGAATCCAGCTGAAACCACTATAGCAGAAATGCTTAAAGAAGAAGGATATGCCACCGGAATTTTTGGCAAATGGCATCTTGGTGATGCAACTCCTTTTTTGCCTACGAGGCAAGGATTTGATGAATTCTACGGTATCCTTTATTCCAATGATATGTGGCCCTATCATCCACAGCAAGGAAGCTGGTTCAATTTTGATGATATTTTTCTATACAAAAATGAAGAGCCTATTCGAAAGTTGACAGAACAATCGACCTTAACTCGAGAATTCACCCAAGAAGCCATAGACTTTATCAGTACGCATAAAGACCAACCTTTTTTCGTTTACCTGCCCCATCCACAGCCTCATGTACCTCTTTTTGCGCATCCTAAATTTCAAGGAACTCAAGAGCGAGGACTTTATGGAGACGTAATTCACGAAATAGACCACGAGTTTGGACGTCTTGTTCAGCATCTCGAAGATTTAGATCTTTTAAATAATACGATTATTGTATTTACCTCAGACAACGGTCCATGGTTATCTTACGGAGGTCATTCAGGTTCATCGGGCATTTACAGAGAAGGAAAAGGTACAAATTGGGAGGGAGGACACCGAGTTCCTGCTATAGTGTCTTATCCCAAATCAATTAAATCTCCGAGAATTATCGATCAGCCGGCTATGGGTATAGATTGGTTACCCACAATTGCAGAATGGACTAATGCCAAAATGCCTGAACTAAAGATAGATGGTAAGTCTTTAGTTCCATTATTGACCAATACCTCAGAAGTAAGTCCGCATAAAAACCTTTTTTTTTACTATCGTGTAAATGAGCTTCACGCCATTCGTCACGAAGATTACAAATTGTACCTGCCTCATACCTACAGATCTTTAAATGGTCAGATTGGCACTGATGATGGACTTCCTATAAATTACGAGATGAATAAAATAGAAGTTCCTGAGTTGTATCATCTAATCGATGATCCAATAGAGTCTAATAACATTGCAGATAAGTATCCAGAAAAAACACGAGAAATTTTGAAAATCGCAGATTCAATACGATTTATTTTAGGAGATGCGCTAACTGATCAAATTGGAAATGAAGTGCGACAAGCAGGTGAGGTCAAGTATGTTGACCAATAAAAAAACGCCAGTGAAACTGGCGTTTAATAACTAATTAAAGAAGCAAGAATTGCTAAAAAACACACTTTTAAAACATAAAATTATTTCTTGTAAATAGTAAATTACAATTTAAACAACACGCTAAACTCCAGTGTTTAAATTTCTGAGTTCATTGTCTAATTCATCCAAATGATTAATAGCTTGTCTTATAGTAATTTGGTCTTGATGCGCGCTATTTGCTACATCGTCAATGTACTCTGATTTTATTTTGTGAACGATTTCCCTTAGTTCTTTTAGCCGCTCTTCTTCTGTTAAAAAATTATGCCTCTTTTTCAATTTGTACCACTTATTCATTTGCTGTCTTCAAAGTATTCTAAGCTATAACGTGGAATACTTTTGAATATTTAAAATTTTCGACGAATGAACGCTAGTGTTAAACTAACGTTCATTTTTAGTTATGTATTTACTATGCTATGAAAGCAATTTAAAAATATAGTTTTCAAAAGGTTAGCCAAGAAAAATTAGACCAAATTCAAAAAAGCACGTTCAGTTGTTTCTTGCAAGTGAGCTAGGATATCAATCGATAAACAGAACATTTTTTTCTTCATAAAGATTAAAACCAAAAGGGTATCACAACAAAGAGTATTGCTATTGACCACCACAAATAGATATTGAGATAAGGTCCTGAAACGATTTTTACAGCGTTTTTAATTGCCTTTTGCGAAAAGGCAGGATAGAGTTGTTTGTTAAGCGATAGAAGTTGAATAAAGAGCATCAAGTTAATTCCAATAAGGGTAAAGCGATTTGGTGTTAAGCCGTTTTCAAAAATGCGATAGCCTATTGCAATAAGGGCTATCAAATTGTCTAAAGTGGTTATATAGCTCAACAAGCGAATAATTTTCCACTGTCTTTGTTTTAAATTTTTGTCACTCACTGAGAATAAAATAAGTGCACACACGGCTATCAAGATTAAATTAAAAAGCAATAGCAACTCGCGATCTTCAAAGATATTATTGGGGGCAAACACTAGTGCTATACTGAATAACACTAGTGCTATAAAAGCGAGAGGGCTGAATATTTTAGAAAGGAGGGGAGTAACTTTTTCAACTAAGTCGGGATTGTTTAAAACGAGGTAGCTTCCGATTATTGGTATTGCTGGTAATCCCCAAACCACAACATTTTCGATATAAAAGCTTTCGATATCCAAGGCAGTTAGGGTAAAAAGTTCTAAGGTAATTCCGGAAAATACAATAGAGCTAATTAGCAGTAGTCCGGGCACCACTGCGGTATCAATCAAAAACTTGAGATAACGCATTCGTTCTTTTGTCTCATTCCAGTTCGCACCTAAAAACGCAAAGCCAATACAAAAAAGAAAGATGACTACCGAATGAATTAAAGCAATATCAAAAGAATCGCCTTCTGAAAAACCAAAAAAGTACTTTAAGAGAAAAGCGATAATTACGGCAAATAAACTACTAATCAGAGGGTATATAAAGGTGTTTTTTCTCTTGAGTGCTATGTAGTAAGATCATGTGGGGACAAGTATGACTCCCGTAAAGTGAGCGTAAAACGAATCTTCAGGATAATCGATGATAAAAGGAATTTTGGCAATACACCCTGAAAGAATTAGGAGTAAACCTAGAGTCAATAGCTCTCTGTTGTGAGGGTTTGAGTCAGTCGAATTCATAGGCGTATGATCTCATCACTTACACTTTAAAAAGAAAAGTTTTGAGAATCAAGAAAACACAAAAAAACAGAAGGTTCTTATTTATTTGTTAAATTGTAATGTGCTATTTTAAAACAGTTTTATGAGAAGCGTACTGCTCAAAACGATTGTACTTATAGGGTTTGTTCAAATGATTGCGGTAAACGCTTTAGCCAATATTCTTCCGATAAATAATAAAACTACAGGAGAAATATCCGATCAGTACGCCAATTTGTTTACTCCTTCGGGTTCAACTTTTGCCATATGGGGATTGATTTATAGCCTTTTACTAGGATTTAGTGTAGCGATTCTTTTCAAGTCTAATTTTGAAAAACTTCCGAAAACGGCTTTGCCTTTATTTATCGCCAATAGTATTCTGAATAGCTGCTGGATTTTTGTATGGCATCACGAAATGATTGTTTTATCATTAGGGGTAATGCTCTTCTTACTATTAACTTTAATTTGGTTGAATATCGTTTTAAACCCTCTTGAATTGTCTTTGATACAGGCTGTTTTCTTACGATTGCCTTTTACGGTTTATTTTGGCTGGATAACAGTAGCGACTATAGCCAATTTCACGGCTTATTTTTCAACCTATGATATTCCATTTTATGGCATTTCAGAAACTTTATGGACCATTGTTATACTCAGTGTGGGTGTCGCTATTGGACTCTCTCAGTTATTGATATTTAAAAAAGGCGCATATGCCTTAGTTTTAATTTGGGCCTATTTCGGGATTTATAGTAAACATCTGTCAGAAAGTGGCTTTAATTCAAACTATCCGGAAATTATTGTTACTACTCAAATTGCTATGGGAGTTTTCACCCTAGCTTTACTTGGTATTCTCATAAAAAACTACTCTAACATCTCAAAATCATAATTATGAAAGCTTTTTCTAAATTTTTTACACTTTGCGTTACCCTTTTGCTATCGCTGAATTACGCCATAGGCCAAATGCACGGATTGCCCCAGGAAGATCCAACTGTAATTGAATTGGAAGCTATAGCCCATATCGATCAAAAAATCATGATGTCTATGCGTGATGGTATCCGACTGGCAACAGATATTTATCGACCCAAAACGGATGAAAAAGTACCTGTCATCTTTTCTAGAACGCCATATAATTTTAATTCTTGGCAAAATGGAGAATTCAGAGATCGACATGTTAAAGCAGCTCTAGCAGCAGTTAAGCGCGGATATGCTTATGTCGTTCAAAATGAAAGAGGTCGTTATTATTCCGAAGGACAATGGGATATTTTAGGAATGCCTTTAACCGATGGCTATGACGCTTTTACTTGGCTTAAAAATCAGAGCTGGTCTAATGGAAAAATCGGAACTATTGGATGTTCTTCAACGGCCGAGTGGCAGATGGCAGTTGCAGCTTTAGACCATCCCTCACATGCCGCCATGGTGCCTCAAGGATTTGGAGCAGGTGTGGGTGAAGTGGGTGAATATGTAGAGCAGGGAAATTGGTATAGAGGAGGTGTAGAGCAATTGTTGTTTTTAGCTTGGTTATACGGAGTCGAACACGATAAATACAAACCGAGAATTCCACTTGGTGCTAGTCAAGAAGATCTTATTCGAATCTCTAGATTTTACGACTTATCACCTGAAAACCCCCGTGTAGATATGTCTAAAGCGCTGAGACATTTGCCCATTACAGACATTCTTCAAAACGTAAATGGAAAAAGAGAAATTTTTGACCGCATGGTTAATAGAAAACCTAAAGATCCTCAATGGTATCAAGGTGGTTTATACCACGATACTATGGATTTCGGAGTCCCTAGTTTTTGGTTTGCATCTTGGTACGATGTTTCTATAAGTCCTAATCTGGCGCTCTTTAATCACGTTAGAAAAAACGCATCGAATCCTGAGGTTAGAGACAATCAATATTTAGTAATTGCTCCTACATTGCATTGTGGCTTTAAAAGAGCTAAAGAGAACACTGTGGTCGGCGAGCTTTCAGTGGGAGATGCCAGATTAAATTACGATGAACAAATTTACGGCTGGTTTGACATGTGGCTCAAAGGAGAAGAAAACGATTTCAAAGAGAAGACCCCTAGAGTTCAGTATTATACTATGGGAATGAATAAATGGCAATCTTCAGAAACCTGGCCTCCTCAAGGGGTCAAAAACGTGACCTATTACTTGCATTCTGAGGGTACAGCAAACACCTTAAAGGGCGATGGAGTTCTGTCGAGAAAAAGATCGTCTTCAGCAGATAAACCTGATACATTTACCTACGACCCCATGAATCCAGTGGACTCTTATGGAGGAAATGTGTGTTGTACTGGAAACGCTGTTAAAGGAGGATCATTTGATCAACAAATCATGGAAGAGCGCGACGACATTTTGGTGTATACAACTCCTGTTTTAGAAAAAGGAGTTGAAGTGAGTGGTGAAATCAAAACGACATTATACATTTCTTCAGATGTTTTAGACACGGATTTTACAGTGAAATTAATAGATGTGCATCCTGACGGAAGCGCCTATAATTTAGATGAAACTATTCAACGTGCTCGATATAGAGAGGGATACGACAAGGAAGTTTTCTTGACCAAAGGAGAAGTAGTCAAATTAGAACTATCCGCCTTGTCTACTTCAAATTATTTCAAAAAAGAACATCGTATACGCATTGAAGTCAGTAGCAGTAACTTTCCAAGGTTTGCAAGGAATCTTAATACCGGAGGAAATAATTACGACGAGTCAGAAGGTGTGGTGGCTCACAATAAAGTTCACCATAGCAGAAAATACCCTTCTAAGGTGGTATTGCCTATGATGCAGTAATTAAAAGAGAATAACGAGTCCGCTGAGTGCGGTGAATAGCAAAATAAGTTTGCGATAGTGTCTCTCGTTGATAAGAGAGACCAGTTTAATTCCTGCAAAAAATCCGATCAGCACGAAGGGAACGAGCTGAAGGCTGATGCTCAAAGAGTTGACATTGATGGTTTTCCAATAAAATACATGGAATGGAACCTTGAAAAGGTTGGTTAAAAAAAACAACCAAGCCGCTGTTCCTATAAACACATTTTTAGGCACCCTCATTGCCAAAAAATAAAGGTTTGAAAAAGCACCGGCCAAATTCCCAACCATAGTGGTAAAACCTGTGCTCAACCCCATTATCCATGCGAAACTCCAATGAGAGGGCACTGTTTTTGAGGTAATGTAATCCATAAGGGCCATAACAACAGCACTGAGTATGACAATGGAAGCCATTACCACTTTAAAGGATTCTTGTTCAATTTGTTGACCGTATATAACACCAATAAGAATTCCTAAAACAATGGTAGGAGCTAATTTTTTAATGTAATTCCACTGCGCGTGTTTTTGGTAATACCATACAGCCACTATGTCTGCGGAAATTAGCAGTGGCATGAGAATACCTGTTGAAGCTTTTGCACCAAACACGAAGGCCATGCCTGCAACAATCACAGAAGAAATCCCCTTGATACCTGATTTGGAAATACCCAATAAGAGGGCAGCAACAGCAGCAATCCAAAAATTTTCAAACATAGTCTCGTAATATCAAACAATAATACAAAAAGGCCAAGTCGATGTTCAAGGCATTCGTATTATTTTTGCCTTTCCATTTAAGAGTTAGAGTTTATGATAAATCAAATTCATTCTTTTGACAATCTGCATGTTATTGGCGATCGCGTTTTGGTTAAGCCCTTATCAGAATCTGAGAGAACAGATAGTGGATTGATTTTACCTCCTGGTGTTCGTGAAAAAGAAAAAATTCAGCAGGGGTTTGTGGTTAAAGTAGGACCGGGTTATGCGCTTCCTAATCCCGTTGAACCCGATGAGCTTTGGAAGAACGAACATGAAGAAGTTCAGTACCTCCCCTTGCAAATTGAAGAGGGAGATTTGGCCATTTTTTTGAAAAACAGCTCCTTTGAAGTTAGCTTTAAAAAAGAAAAGTACTTCATTGTACCTCAATCGGCTATCCTACTTGTAGAAAGAGAGTCACAGGAATAATTTTTATATTCAAGTATGATTAAACAATCGATAACTCTAGCATTTTTCGCCTCAGCTCTTCTTTTTATGTTCAGCTCTTGTGCATCAGGAAAAGATGTCACCTCCAAAGTGACCAACAAAATTGAGCTGCCCCCTAATGTAGGTTCAAACAAATACTCAAAAGTTAGAAATTAAAGAGCTAAGCTTTCGGAAGACGTTTATTCATTAATCCAAACCAAAGTGGGGGGACTAATGAAATGAGTATTGAGGTCGGATATCCATAAGGTAGCTGAGGGCTTTCAGACTTATTTTCGAGTGTTTGGTATTTTTTAGACGCGATGAAATGATGATCACTGTGTCTTGTGAGTTCGTACAATACAATGCGACCAATCAGGTGATTTGAATTCCACGAATGGTGTGGCTTTACCCTTTCGTATCGGCCATTTGCCTGCTTTTTTCGCTCCAACCCATAGTGTTCGATGTAGTTGATAGTCTCCAAAAATATAAAGGAGAGTACACCTACTCCAATGGCAAAGTAAAGTCCTGTCAGTCCAAAGAAATAGGCAACGACTAGCAGGTAGGTCAGTTGAAAAAAGTGGTACCAAATCATATCATTGTGTATCGATATAAAAGAGTGCTTATTATTTTTGAGAAGACGAAGTTGTACGTTCCAAGCATTGATATATTGGCCAACGACAGAGCTAAACCAAAAATGATAAACACTTTGATTTTTTTTAGAAGTGGCAGGATCTTCTGGGGTTGCTACATAGGTGTGATGCCCAAAATTATGCTCCAAATAAAAATGCATGTAGAGACAAGGCAAAAGAAGAAGTTTTCCTAAACTACGCTCAAACAAATCTTTACGGTGCCCTAGTTCATGAGCGACATTTATGGCATTGGTCGCTAGTAGTATACCTAGAGACAGCACTAGGCCGATATATTCAGATAGCGTGTAAGTCTCAACAGAAAGTTTATTCAGTCCTATAAAAAGAAGCACAAAAACAAAAGGGATGTTGAGGTATAATAAAAAATCAAAAAATCGATCGAGTTTTCTTGAACTAAGCTCTTCTTCGCTAAAATCGTCATGTCGCTCTTTGATGATGAGTTCTAAAACAGGGATTACAATGAAAGCATAAATTGGAGTGGTAAAAGTAAACACCCCTTTAGCATATATACTTATTGCGGTTACCATGGGTATTGTATAGGCGAATAAATATTTTATGTCTTTCATAGTCAATATTTAAGAACCATGAATATACAAATAAGTTTAAAATGCTTTACTTTGTGATTAATCCTTATAAAATTCAAACTTTGATATTTGATTGGTTAGATATGGGAATGAGGTTTATAATTAATCTTGTTTTTATCGCTTCACTTATTCTCATGATTAGAAAGCAAGCTATTCTAAAAGTGCTTTCTTTTACATTTTTAATCATCAGCTTGGTGATTTATTTCTTGTGTTACACGCTTAAAAACTTAGATCTAAACCTGGGAATGGCACTTGGTTTGTTTGCCATTTTCGGCATTATTCGGTTTCGAACTGAACCTCTGCATAACGATCAAATGACTTACTTATTTGTCATTATAGGAATGACTGTAATCAATTCGCTCTCAGAAGGCTTTCTAAATACGTTAGAACTATTAGTAGTGAACATCATCGTATTGAGCGCAATTTTTATTGGAGAGAAATTTTTAAAAAAGCCTCCTTCTACGAAAAGTCAAAACAGAACACCGAGTGTGACAGATCAAAAGATACAACTTATGATTCCCTATGACATGGAGAGTCTGGAAGAGAATATTTCCAAAGAAGTTGAACTTCAAGAGCAAAAATTGGGGTGCGTCATAAAATATCACAAAGTTGCTAAAGTCGATAAAGTATTAAATCAAATTACAGTTCATCTATTCTACTAATGAAAGCGAATAAAATCATATTTTTCTCTTTTTGCATGGCTTTATTTAATCTCCAAGCCCAACAAAGCAGTAACAAATTATGGACCGAAATAGGGGTTGACATTCCAATTGCACGTAAATGGGAGTTAGGCCTGAGTCAAAACTTGAGATTAAAAGAAAATTACGAGACGATAGACAATTTCTTTACAGAAGCAGATGTTCATTTTAACCCTTCTAAAAAAATTGAGTTGTCCGCTCAGTTTCGCTTTTTGAGAAAAAATGATAATCGTGGCGCCATACAAGGATATCAAAGCTTTTTTAGGTACAGGATTGCTGCTGAATTCAAGCAAAAGGTGAAGCTTGGTAAGTTTGCTTTTCGCTCGGCCTATCAAAAAAGAAATTCACTTCAGGGCTTAGATAAAAACAAACAAGCGATTCGCTTTAGACCTTCTTTTGAATTGAACATTAAGAATTGGTCTTACGACCCTACCTTTTTTGTGGAGTACATTAAAGAAGTAGAAGGAGAACTAGAGAAGTCTTATCGCTATGGCCTTTCTACCAATATCAAAGTTTCAAAAAACCAAAAATTAGGAATTAGGTATTTTCTTGAGACCTCAAAAGACGTGACAATGATCAAACAAAAGTATCACGTGATACGATTGAAATATAATTTTGATTGGAACCGTAATTAATCTTCTTCAGATTTAACAATTACCCTTATTTTTCTTTCGCCATCTACAGTTGTGGAATCAACAAAAATTTCAACGGCGCTTTGATCACTTAATTAAGACACTCCACCCTAGTCACTTTTCCAAATAAAGACGTTTTCTCTCTCGGATTCTATTATGTGTTTTTTGTGAATTTCCATATGCATCGGAGTGTCACCTCCATGCATTTTGCAAGATTGGTGAGTAGGTCGTGAGCCCAATAAATAGTCAAGAACTCCAAAAATCAAAGCGATTAAGCTAATGATGAACTAGTCGTCATTTAAAACATTTCATCAGTTCAATTATTAAATAAGTGCTTAAACGTAAAGTGTTTTAAGACCTTTTTTAAGACCAAAGATTTCTAAACCAAATCTTAAGTTATCCTAAACACATATGTGCTATTTTTTTTCTAATTTGTTCGCAACTAACACGACTAAATAAATAGTATGAAATCGTATATACTTGCTATTGATGCTGGAACCACAAGTTCAAGAGCCATTCTTTTTGATAAAAAAGGGACAAAAATAGCTACTGCTCAACGAGAATTTCAGCAATACTTCCCTCAAAATGGATGGGTTGAACACGATGCAGAAGAAATATGGAATACCCAGCTCAAGGTGATTAACGAGGTAGTTCAACTAGCCAATACAAGTCTAGAAGAAATAGCTGCAATCGGAATTACCAATCAAAGAGAGACTACAGTAGTTTGGAACAAGAAAACAGGCTTGCCAGTGGGCAAGGCTATTGTCTGGCAAGATCGTCGTACGAGTGCTGCCTGCGAAACACTAAAAAAAGAAGGTAAGGCTGATTTATTCGCTCAAAAAACAGGCCTGGTATTAGATGCCTATTTTTCAGGCACAAAAATCAAATGGATTCTTGATCAATCGGATAAGTTGCGTGAGCAAGCAAAAGAGGGTGACCTCGCTTTTGGCACCATCGATAGTTGGTTGATCTATAAATTGACAGCTGGTTCAAAGCATGTCACTGATGTTACTAACGCCAGTAGAACGCTTCTCTATAATATACACAAACTAGGGTGGGATAATGAGCTCATGACATTGCTAGATGTTCCTGAAAAAATGATGCCTGAGGTTGTGTCTTCCTCAGAAATAGTCGCCCATACAGACACAGGAGTTTTGGGCGCCTCGATACCCATCAGTGGTATCGCTGGAGATCAACAAGCCGCCTTATTCGGTCAACTTTGTTGGAATGAAGGAGAGGTAAAAAACACCTATGGAACCGGATGTTTTTGTATCATGAATACAGGAAAAATGGCCGTACAATCCAAAAATAATATGCTCACTACTATTGCCTGGAAAATTGGAGACCAGGTTGAATACGCCATAGAAGGAAGTATTTTTGTTGCTGGTGCTTTGGTGCAATGGCTAAGAGATCAGCTACGTCTAATAGATAGTGCTCCTGAAATCGAGGCTTTGGCATCAAGTGTTAAAGACAACGGTGGTGTTACATTCATTCCAGCCCTTACAGGTTTGGGCGCACCTTACTGGAATCCAAATGCAACCGGAGCAATCATTGGACTCACCAGAGGAACTACAGATGCGCATATCGCAAGAGCAGCCCTTGAAGCTATTGCGTTAAGGTCAATGGAAATCATTGTAGAAATGCAAAAAGATGCGGGCCTTCAATTTTCTAGTTTAAAGGTAGATGGTGGAGCTAGTAATAACAATTTACTCATGCAAATACAATCTGATTTATTGAACACAGAAGTAGTAAGGCCTAAAGAAACAGAAACTACAGCAATGGGCGCCGCATTTTTGGCTGGTCTAGCGGTTGGATTCTGGTCCTCAAAAGACGAAATTAAAACCATGTGGCAAGAGGATAAAATCTTTCATCCCTCACCAGATAACGAGGCCAAAAAAATTATTGAAATGTGGAATAATCGAATAGAAAAGGTACACTGATTTAATGAATAGAAAACAACAATTAAGTCAACTTACATCTACAGAACAGTGGGATGTAGTTATCGTTGGGGGAGGCGCAAGTGGTTTGGGTATAGCTGTTGATGCGGCACAACGGGGTTATAAAACCCTTTTGGTCGAAAAGTATGATTTTGCCAAGGGAACCTCTTCAAGAAGTACAAAACTGGTTCACGGTGGTGTGCGCTACCTGCAAAACGGCGATGTTTCATTGGTCATTGAAGCTCTCAAAGAAAGAGGTCTGATGAAGCTCAATGCGCCACACTTGGTGCAAGACATGAGCTTTATTATTCCAACCTACCATTGGTGGGCTGGATTATACTATGGTTTAGGACTTAAAATCTATGATATGATGGCGGGTAAATTAGGCTTAAAAGCCTCCTCATGGATTAGTAAAGAAGAAACTCTGGCACTATTAGACAATCTAAACGAAGAAGAATTACACGGTGGTGTCATTTATCATGACGGACAGTTTGACGACGCGAGAATGGCCGTTACTTTAGCACAAACTGCTGTTCATTTAGGTGGTTGTCTCTTAAATTATATGGAGCTTGTCGAGATCAGCAAAACGAATGGGAAAATATCAGGGGCAACCATTAGAGATAACGAAAGGGGTGAAATACATCAGGTGAAAACAAAAGTATTAATCAACGCGACTGGAGTTTTTGCCGACGATATTTTACAACTTGATGAGCCCAACAAACCAAAAATGCTTACAGCAAGTCAAGGCGTGCATTTGGTTTTGGACTCCTCTTTTTTAGAAGGCGAACATGCTTTTATGATACCTAATACCACAGATGGCAGAGTGTTATTTGCGGTTCCCTGGCATGACCACGTGGTTGTAGGAACAACAGATACGCCTCTAGACAACATTGCAGTAGAACCTCAAGCGCTTGAAGAAGAAATTGATTTTATCTTGAGTAATGCTGCCTTATACATGAAAAATAAGCCCAAAAGAGCAGATGTCAAAAGTGTTTTTGCTGGATTACGTCCTTTAGTTTCAGTTAATGATCCCAATGTAAAATCCAAGGAAATTTCAAGGCATCACAAGGTAAATGTCAGTGAAAGCGGTCTGGTTAGTATCCTTGGAGGAAAATGGACAACCTACCGTAAAATGGCAGAAGACACCTTAGATACAGCAACTATAGTCGGGGATTTAGAAATGATTCCCTGCAATACAGAGAAGCTCAAACTACACGGTTATATGCAGATGGATAACTTCGATGGCCCCTTGCATTTTTACGGGTCAGATAAGGACAAGGTCGAAAATACCGGTCCTCAGGAAGACAATAAATCCCTTTCAGAATACTTTCACCTTAGCAAAAATCAAATCATATGGAGCGTGCGTTACGAGATGGCGCTACATGTGGAAGACATCGTTGCCAGAAGAAATCGATGTTTATTTTTAAACGCCAAAGAAACCTTTAGTCTTGTGCCAATTATTGCTAAAATCATGGCAGCCGAATTAGATCGAGATGAAGACTGGGTACAAGAAGAAATAAGCAAAGCTGAACAACTAATAAATCAATATATATTATGATCGAAAATCCTTTAATCGCAGAATTTGTGGGAACCGCGGTACTCTTATTACTAGGAGCTGGGGTGGTAGCCAATGTGAACTTAAAAAAGACTTATGGTGAAAATGAAACTCCCTTAGTGTTGATTACTTCAGCATGGGGTTTTGCTGTTTTTGTAGCCGTATTTATCACGGCCGAAAGCAGCGGGGCACATTTAAATCCAGCAGTGACCTTAGGATTAGCCGTGGCAGGAAAATTTCAGTGGTCTATGGCAGGAGGCTATATGCTCGCTCAATTAGGTGGGGCTATGCTCGGAAGTTGGCTGGCCTACCTTTTGTATGTGGACCACTATAAAGCAACTACAGATGAGGATACTGTTCGGGGCACATTTTGCACTGGACCGGCTATTCGAAAATTTCATAACAACTTTTTTAGTGAGGCCATAGGAACCTTTATGCTGGTCTTTGGAGTACTATTTATTGTTGCGCCCAAGATTGAAATTGATGGCCTTGAGGTAGCCAATTTTGGATTAGGAGCATTAGATGCGCTTCCCGTCGGGATTTTAGTATGGGTCATTGGTATAGCATTAGGAGGAACAACGGGTTATGCCATTAATCCGGCTCGTGATTTCGGGCCAAGACTGGTGTATCAGTTCTTGCCACGAAAAAACAAGAATGCCGATTGGACATATGCTTGGATTCCAGTTTTGGGTCCTTTTACAGGAGCTGCTGTAGCTGGAATTTTATTTAATGTGTTGACTTAAGTTTAGTTCGAAAGGAGTCCAAGACCGTTTTCAAATGCCTTGCGATTAAATTGCTCAATTAAGGCTTCAAGCTGTTTTGCTTCTTTATGTAGAGCATTCCATCTTTGATTCAATACTGTCATTTTAGCTTTAGCCCCTTCGGTGATTTTGGGGATGGAGCTATCGGCTTGATTAATCAAGGTGATGTAGTAGGCCGTAAATCCGTTTTCATAATTTTCAACGTCATCATAAGCTTTAGAGAGTCGTTGTGCCATGAGCGCATCCCAACCCTTGAGCGATTCTAATAAGCGCATTCCTTCAGCATATAACGGGGAATTAGCATCAATTGCTTTACCTTCTAGAACCGATTTGAGTTTTTGTTGAATATTATATAAAGCCACTGTATTATAGGTCATTACAGAGTAGGTCTTTTCAGCAGTACTCATAAATTCGTGATATTCATCGTAGGCTTCAGCATTTAAATTAATAAGCGGGTTAGCTCCGATTGTAGTGGATTGTTGAGCCTGTTTATCATCATAGCTCAATTCAAGCGTGTATGTTCCTGGAATCGCTTTGTGCCCACTGAACCCTCCTTCAATGTATACTTTGGGTATTCCCGGTAAACTTTGGTGTCTCAGGTTCCAAACAAAACGATTTATTCCTTTTTTAGTAGATAAAACAGGGTCTCTGCTTGGGGCGCCTTCATAAGCAATATAATCGGCATCGGCTTGAGAAGAAAAAGTATTGACCAGTTCACCAGCTTCAGTTTTTATGTTCAGACGAAGCACCTCATTAGAATTTACTTTATCAATCTCATAATAAATGACCATTCCTGAGGCAGGGTTAACCCCCGTAAACATTCCTGTTCCATCTGCAGCATTTGAATTCATTCCACCGTACCAATTTGGCCATATGGTGTTCGATGGAGTATAAAGTGTAATGTCTTTCGATTTTTGATTTTTGTATTGTCTTATTAATTCTAAATCATCTAAAATCCAAAACGAACGTCCTTGAGTGGCAATAATGACATCATCATGAGCAACGGCGATATCGGTTATAGGTGTTATAGGTAGGTTTAACTGAAGCGAACGCCATTTCTTGCCTCCATTAAACGAAACGTAAAGACCGTCGAATGTTCCCGCAAAGAGTAAGTCTTTTCTTTGGGTATCCTCGCGAATCACTCTAGTGTATGAATTTTGACCAATACCGTTGGTCATCAACTTCCAAGACTTACCGTAATCTTCACTTTTATATATTTCAGGAGTAAAATCATTGAACTTATAACGAGTAGCCGCAAAATATACAGTTGCTGGATCGTGAGGTGACACCTCAATGCTGTTTATTAGTGTTTCATTCAGATTTTTAGGGGTGATATTGGTCCAAGTTTCACCACCATCTTTGGTGAGGTAGAGCAGTCCATCATCACTACCTGTGTAAATTACGCCTGCCTCGTGCGGCGATTCAATTACATAACTCAAAGTGCCGTAGTTTTCAGCTCCTACTGCTTCATTGGTTAGAGGACCTCCACCTTTTCCTTGTTTGCCGTCGTCATTTCGCGTTAAATCTGGTGATATCTCTTTCCATGAAAGTCCTTCGTCTGTTGTTTTCAACAGGTATTGTGCACCGTGAAAATACGTATTTTCCTCATGTATAGAGCGCAGGATTGGTGCGTTCCAATTGTATAAGTATTTCATATCTCGCGCGGCTAATCCAAGATAGAGGTTGGGCTCAATCATGATATTCGTGCTAGTTGAACTTTCGATATCCAAAAGTTCTATGGTGCCTAAGTAACTTCCTCCCATGACCTTATTGGGTGCATCTGGATCAAAGGCCAAAAAGGCACTTTCACCTCCTGCAGAAGCCGACCAGTGTCGCTCTGAAATGCCTCTGCTCCCCATTCCGATGTTCGCAATTTTAACTGAGGTGTTGTCTTGTTGTCCCCCGTAAACATTGTATGGGAATAATCGGTCTGTAGACACCCTGTAGAATTGTGCCGTCGGCAAATGGTCTATTCTTGACCAGTGTTTTCCAGCATTAAAACTTACTTCACTCCCTCCATCGCTGGTAAGAATTAAGTTGTTGGAGTCTTTTGGATTGATCCATAAATCGTGGTAATCACCATGTGCACTTCGAATGCGTTCCCAGTTTTTTCCACCATCAATAGATTTATATGCGCCTGCACTTAGCACATAAATAGTATCCTCATCGAGAGGATCAAGCGCTATTTCAATATAATACCAGGCGCGCTGAATCAATCTATGGTCTCCACTTACTCGTGTCCAATTTGCACCACCGTTGTTTGAAACGAATAAGCCTCCTTTTTCTTGATTAGAGTCACTTTCAATTAGAGCCACAACTTTATTTGAATTTGCTCGAGATGCCGCAATGGCCATCTTACCTTTTTCCTTAGGTAAGCCATTGTGAATGCTTTTCCAAGTCATACCTCCATCGGTAGATTTGTAGAGTCCACTTCCGTCTCCTCCTGAGATTACTTTCCAGGGTGTTCGAAGATGTTCCCACATTGCAGCGTATAATACATCTGGATTTTGTGCGTCTATACTGAGTTCACTGGCCCCGCTCAAGTTGTTGTTGTACAGTGTTTTCGTCCAAGATTTTCCACCATCGGTTGATTTGTAAATACCTCTGTGCTGAGAAGCCCCATGCAAGGGTCCCTGGGCTGCTACCCATAAGATATCTGGATTGTCAGGATGAACCACAATTCTCGAGATATGCTGTGTTTGTTCTAATCCCATATGCTCCCAGGTTTTTCCTGCATCTTTTGATTTGTATACACCATCTCCATGAGAGGTCATTACACCTCTTGGAGCATGTTCTCCCATACCTACATAAACTACATTAGAATGACTTTCAGATACGGCAATAGCTCCGACCGAACTCGTTTTAAAATAGCCGTCAGAAATATTTGTCCAGTGTTGCCCTGCGTCTGAAGTTTTCCAAACTCCACCACCAGTGGTTCCCATATAATAGGTTAGTACATCTCCAACAACCCCTGTACCTGCATTGGCACGACCTCCTCTAAAGGGACCAATATTTCTAAATTTTACGGCATCAAAATAGGTGTTTATGTCTTGTGCAAAACCTGAGGCGCACAAACAAAGCAATAGTAATCGAAAAATTTTCATCAATGTGGATTTTGATTAAATGTATAAAATAAGCGTTTATGACCAAGCTTCAAGTCCGAGTAGTTTTTTCCCAAGTTCACTTAGTTCAGCTGTTTGGTATTTTGTTTTTTCCCAGTTTCTCGGATCACCAGGAAAGGCATATCCCTCAGGCGCAATTCTATTTTTCCAAGAGTTGATACGCCATTCTTTGAGACTCAGGTTGTGTTCTTCTGCGGGCATCATCGAAATATATTGTGCGATGCGCACTTTGTCTTTGCTGTTATTTGGACGAATTCCGTGAGCCAGTTGACTGTTGAAAATAAGAAGGTCTCCAGCCTCTAAAGGAACTTTGACTATTTTATCTTCAAGTCCTTTTAAATTGGGAATAAATGGATTTTTATCTTCTGGTTGCTGCTCATTCCAAGCTTCAAAATTTTGAAAAAGCCAGGGGACACATTGAAATCCACCCATCTGCTCATCGGTTTGATCGGCAAGTGCTAAAACCCCTTGCACGTTTTGAGGATTGGTTTGCGGGTCGTAGTCCCAATGTATGAATCCTTTATATTCAAATCCTGGTTTGTTCGGAAAATTGAGATTCGCTCGGTCAATAGTAACCCAGAGTTTCTTTATACCCCAAATATCCGAGAATGCTTTGTGTATCGTTGAACTTTGACGGTTGGACCACAGCGTTTGGTGATTGTATACTTCAACCATTCCGGTATTGACAAGTTCTTTCATCTGCATTTCTGCTCGGGCGCAGGTGTACCAAGTGCTAGAATCGTCAGGATTTTTTTCTTCAAATTCCCAGAGAAAACCTGCTGTTTTTAATGCTTGCGCTGCAGAGATAGCTCCTTTGATTACGATATAGCCGTTGGTTTTCCAAAACCTCCAATCCGATTCAGACAATAACAGTAAATCTTCCTTTGTGGCCTCTGCTCGAAGTTGAACCGCACTGCTTTTAGCGGCAGAGGGATTCCCGGGAATGGTTTCGTGCTCGTTTTTGTAAGCTTGCATGGGTTAGTTAGTGATAAAGTTGATCAGATAATTTCTAGCTGTGTTGCTCATCCCGTGATTCGCAAAGCCTCGAAGGTGAACCACTTGCTTATCGAGATAGCTGTATTCATAGGTTGATGAGTTTTGAATTTGGACTCCGTCATTATCTTCATAGGGTTCATTGTATCCCTGACTCTTGGCAATGTGATATACAGCCTCTTTTGCAGGTAAAAATTCTACCCCAACGGAGGCTCCTCCGAAGTATGGAATAATAGGGTCATTTTCATTACAAATGCTGAGGTACGCCCTTCCTTGTATTGGATAAGTACTAATGTCATAACCGTCATAGGCATCCGAACCTCCAGTGGCACCGCTTGGCGCATAAAATGAATCTTCGCGGTATTGTGCATTTGATAGCTGAGAAACTACAGATCCAATTCGATCAATGGCCTCGTTTTTATTTTCGATAAAAATACGGTTGGCCAAAGCCGCTCCATTAGAATAACCTATTATTCGTATGCGCTGAAGGTCTACATTTTCAAATCCAGAGAGTTTATCTATTAAATCACTAACCATTTCAACATCGGGAGCTTCACTAGCCTCATCTGAAATATTCCAGCTTTTTCGATATCCAGAAGGAGCGATTAGAATATGATCCGTAACAAGCGTCTTCCACTCGTTTAACATACCTGATCCATTTCCGCCATTTCCGTGAAGTAAAATGAGAATTGGAAATCCGTTTGAGGGCGCAGTTTGACTAGGAACTCCAATATTCATGGGATAAAGCCATCCTTGAGGCTCCTGAGACCAAGACTTTGAAATTCGTAAATCTGTTGAGGCCGTAAGTATATTTTGGTCGATGGGGACTAAGGGTTCTTCAATTTGCGTAGTCTCTTTTGAACAAGATAGGCTCAAGCAAACCGCGAGGAATAATGGACTCAAATATTTCATATTTATACTCATCTATGTAAAAATTTGACATAATTTACCTAAATTTTAGCTTTTACAATTCCATTTGATCTAAAAACAAACTCCTTGAGGTGAAGAAAATTGGTCTTACAGCAAGTACCGCACTGACCGTAGGAAACATGGTAGGCTCTGGAATTTTCCTGCTACCTGCAAGTTTAGCCGTTTACGGCGGAATTAGCCTACTTGGTTGGGTTTTTGCAGCGATTGGCGCCTTTTCATTGGCTATTGTATTCAAAGGATTAGCCGTCGAATTTCCTCACGTTCACGGCGGTCCTTATGCCTACACGCAAAAAGTGTTTGGTGATTTTGCTGCTTTTATTGTGGGATGGGGGTATTGGATTTCAATTTGGTGTACGAATGCCGCAATCGCTGTTGCTTTTGTGGGATATTTAGGCCTATTTATTCCTGAAGTCGTCGAACAAAAAACCTTGTCTATTCTCGCAGGAGTAACACTTATTTGGCTGTGTTCTGCCGTTAATTTTTCGTCTTTGCTGATAATCAGCAGATTGCAAAAGTGGATTACCATCATCAAAATAATACCGATTTTAGCAGTTATATGCATTGGAGTTTGGTATGTGGATTGGCAGATGATCAATCTTGAAAACTTAAGTGAGGGGAGTCTATTTCAAACCATCACAGCGACTACCACACTTGCACTTTTTGCATTTTTGGGTTTAGAATCAGCCACAATCAACAGCAATTCTACGCGTGATAGTGCTAATACCGTAGGAAAAGCGGGAGTATTGGCCATGTTGATTACCACGCTATTATACCTTTCTTCTTCGGTAGTTATTTTTGGATTGCTTCCGATGTCTACATTGCAAGAATCTACAGCGCCATTCGCCGATGCTTCTGCCGTTTTTATGGGAAATACCGCAAAGTATATTATTGGAATCATGGCATTAACAGTAACGTTAGGTGCTCTTAACGGATGGATTTTAATTCAAGGACAAGTACCTTTAGCTATGGTAAACGATAAACTGTTTCCTTCATTTTTTGGTCGTAAGAACAAAAAAAATGCACCTTATCTTGGAATCATCATATCTAGCATTTTGGCGAGTATCGTTCTGATTTTTCGATATTCTGACAGCTTAATACAAGTGTTCTCCTTTATGATGAATCTTTCAACCTTATCTGTGCTCACTCCCTTTATCATGTCCATTCTTAGCTGGGCTTTGTGTTTGTGGCATCAAAATAAATACAGTCTCGGTAAAAATATACTGATTAGTTTTAGTCTTTTGTTCTGCCTTTGGATGATTTATGGAGTTGGTTTAGAAGTTTTCTTCTACGGCATGGGTTTAATAGGAATAGGAATTATCTTGTACCTGATATTTAAAACATCAAAGAAATGAAGCCATTGGTTGTTGATGCTGATATTCGAAAAGCCGAAACTTTACCTACAAGTTTTTATACAGATTTGGATTATTTTGAAGACTCCAAATTCAAACTCTTTGAAAAATCTTGGCAGTGGATAGGAGACGTGAACAGCTTGCTCTCTCCACTCGAAAATATGTCTCCTGTTGATTTTCTTACGCCGCTCATAGATGAGCCTATGGTTGTCGTTCGCAATGAGGACAATCAAATTAAATGCCTTTCAAATGTTTGTACGCATAGGGGTAATGTCATGATACATCAACCCACAAAAAGCAGACATATTCTCTGCAATTATCACGGGAGGCGATTTGAGTTAAACGGTGCGTTTAAGAGTATGCCAGAGTTTAAAGAGGCAAAAGATTTTCCGAGGCCATGTGACGATTTACACACTTATAATACACATTCGTGGAGCAATCATATTTTCGCAGGAATTCGTCCAAGTTTCTCAATCGCTGATGTTCTTAAAGATATGAATGATCGGGTAGGCTTCCTTCCCTTAGATCAATTTAAATACGATGCTGTGCTGAGCCGAGATTACAGGGTTCGTTCACATTGGGCCTTGTACTGTGACAATTATCTCGAAGGTTTTCATATTCCTTTCGTACATCAAGGACTCAACCAAGAAATTGAGTATGAGAATTACGAGACTATTTTATACGATTATGCCAATCTTCAAATTGGCTATACCAAAGGGCAAAGTCCTTCTTTTGAGCTTCCTAAAGATCATATAGATTACGGTAAAGAGGTTGCAGCCTATTACTACTGGCTATTTCCCAACATGATGTTTAATTTTTATCCTTGGGGATTATCTGTTAACGTTGTGAAACCGCTAAGACAAGATAGCTGTAAAGTGTCTTTTTATACTTACGTTTATGACACTCAGAAATTAAACATAGGGGCAAGCGCCGATTTAGACAAGGTAGAGCGAGAGGATGAGTTTGTGGTTGAAGGAGTTCAACGCGGAATACAATCTCGTTTTTACCAAAGCGGAAGGTTTTCGCCCACACGAGAACAAGGCGTTCATCATTTTCATCGCTTGATTGCCACCTTTATGAATGCTTAAATGCTATGAATTCGCAATACTTAAAATCCTATTTAGCGAATTATTTCGATTTAACTGCACTTAAGGTTGAAGAGCTCAATGGGTACGACAATAAAAATTTTCGGATTCAAACCGAAAAGGGGGTTCAGTTTATTGTAAAAACCTATATAGACACAAGTCTTAAAACACTACTCGAAGAAGAAAGTCGTATTCTTTCTCAGCTACGACTGACGATCGACCTTCCTGTGCCGAGAAAATCTAGAAATGAGCAATGGATAGAACTTGTTGATGACACCCATTTCAAGGGTCTTATTCGGGTTTTAACTTATGTGGCTGGTTCTTTTCTAGCCGACACAAGCCCGAGTCTGCAAACGGCAAATTCAATAGGTCATCAAACGGCCTTATTGCACCAAGAACTTTCCACAATCCAAAGCGGAATCGTAAGTCAGCGACATTGGAATTGGCATCTCAATGCGAGTAAACTACTAAAATCCAAAATGCACTTCATTGCTGATTTCGAAGTTCGTAGAGCAGTTCACTTTTTTATACATTGTTTCGAGCAGTATGTAATGACTCAAAAGGAGGATTTACCTAGTGGATTAATTCACAATGATCTCAACGAGTACAATCTTTTGGTAGATGCTCATCAGCTCACAGGCATCATTGATTTTGGAGATATCGCCTACGGTCCGAGAATATACGACCTATCCATAGCAATGGTCTATATCGCTTATGACAAAGAAGATTACTTGAGCTGGTCTACCACCTTATTAAAAGGATATTTCGACCAAGCACCACTGAGTCAACTTGAACTTGAATTATTATATTATGTCATGGCCATGCGACTTTGTGCAAGTATTTGTAATTCTGCAGAAGCTAAAGTCACTCAGCCAGAAAATGAATATGCCGGTGTTAGTGAAGGGAGGGCCACAAAAATGCTATTAAGGTGGCTCGAGATAGGTCCTATCAAAGCTCTTCAGCACTATACAAACTGCACTTATTCTGCAAATGCTTCGTCTTTATCTATAAATGAAAAGTTAGAAGAAAGGCATCGATTTTTGAGCAAAACGTTAAGCGTGAGCTACGAGCAGCCTTTATATCTCAAAAGAGCAGCGCTTCAATACATGCACGATTACAAGGGTAATACTTTTTTAGATGCTTATAACAATATACCTCATGTGGGTCACAATCACCCCAAAGTCGTAGAAGCAGCACAAAAACAAATGCTAAAGCTCAATACAAATACTAGATACCTCTACGATGAGTTGGCCGCTTATGCGCAAGATTTACTTTCTCATTTCCCGCCGACATTGAATAAAGTGTTCTTCGTAAACTCAGGCAGTGAAGCTAGTGATTTAGCCATTCGAATAGCCCGATTTTGCAGCGATAAAAAAGGGGTTGCAGTGGTTGAACACGGATACCACGGACACACCCAAACCGGAATTGAAATCAGCGATTATAAATTCAATCATCCCAAAGGACTAGGGCAGGCTGATCATATTGTGAAACTACCCTTGTTGGCTGAGCAAGACCGTCCTTGTTTTTCAAATCGATGGCCAGAAATCGAAAAGCAAATGGAGCAATCAATGGATATCGCCGCATTTATTAGCGAAAGTATTTTGGGTTGTGCCGGACAGGTTCCTCTCTTAGACGGGTATTTGCCAAAGATTTATGAGCAGATAAGAAAAGGGGGAGGATATTGCATTGCAGACGAAGTACAAACAGGGTTTGGACGCGTAGGAACAAATTTTTGGGCTTTTCAACTGCAAAATGTGATTCCTGATATGGTGGTAATCGGCAAACCGATGGGAAACGGGCACCCCATGGGGGCGGTTATTTGTACCACGGAATTGTCAGACACCTTTAGCGAAGGCGTAGAGTTTTTTAGCTCATTTGGGGGAAACCCAGTCTCTTGTGTTATCGGTAAGGCGGTACTTGAGGTTATCGCTGAAGAAGAGCTTCAGCAGCAGGCCTTGCAAAATGGAAACTATTACCTCAAATGCCTTGACGAATTAAAACAGATTCACGGTGGCATACATGAGAGTAGGGGCTCAGGTTTATTTGTTGGCGTTGAACTCAGAGATGCATTAGGAAAAGAAGACACAAAAGGAGCAAACTTTGTAAAGAATTTTCTCAGAAATGAAGGTGTTTTAATTAGCACAGACGGGCCGTTGAACAATGTTTTAAAATCAAAGCCTCCCATGTGCTTTACCAAAGAAAATATTGATCGCGTGATCTCCACTTTGGATTTGGCACTTCATCAATATCGACATTGAATTTGATATCACCCAAATAAATGTGCATATTTAAGAAAAGAAAAACAGATGCAAAATAGAAGACAATGGCTTAAAAATTCAGTGGGACTTGGAGGTTTATTATTAACTCCTAGCATTGGGTTGAGCGCCAAGCAAATTGAGTTGTATAGACCAAGACCACTTGAAAAGTCGATTCGATTGAGTTCAAATGAAAATCCCTATGGGCCATCAAAGAAAGTTCAAGAGGCCATTAATCAAGCTTTTGATCACGCTTGTAGGTATCCCTCTGCATACAGCAGTGAACTCGCTGAAAAGTTGGCTAAAAAACACGGAGTTTCTTCTGATAGTATTGTAATTACTGGAGGCTCCACAGAAGGATTAAAAGCTGCAGGATTGACCTATGCCCATAACGGTGGAGAAATCATTGCTTGCCAACCCACATTTTTGGCGATGATGACTTACGCAAAACAATGGGACGCCAAGATCAATTGGGTTCCGGTAGATCAAAACAAGGGTTATGATTTGCAAGAAATCGAAAAACGCGTAAGCGCTAAAACCAAAATGATTTTTTTATGTAATCCGAACAATCCCACAGGGACGCTCTTGCCAGCACAAGAACTCAAAGACTTCTGCCAAAGTTTGAGCAAGAAAACCATTGTCTTTAGCGATGAAGCTTATTACGACTATATCGAAGAAGAAAATTATCCATCTATGGATGTCCTTGTACGTCAAGGCGAAAATGTGATTGTCTCTAAGACTTTTTCAAAGGTGTATGGAATTGCTGGCTTGCGAATTGGCTATCTCATTGCCAAACCGTCTATCGCAAGTGAATTAAAAAAGAACATCATGGCCATGACCAATGTGCTGGCTATTGCTGCTGCCGATGCCTCTTTAACAGACACTGATTTTTACGAGTTTTCGTTGGCTCAAAACAAAAAAGCCAAAACTAAAATCTATGAGGTGCTGGATTATTTAAAGTTGGATCATATACCATCAAGCACCAATTTTATTTTCTTTCATTCCCAGCGTCAAATTGAGCAATTACAAGCACAAATGCTTCAAGAAGGGGTTGTTGTTGGAAGACCCTTTTCTCCGTTTTTAGACTGGTGCAGAATCAGCACTGGAACTCAAGAGGAGGTGGATGTATTCGTAAAGGGAATGCTTAAAATTTACAATGGCTAGCAAAGGGTCTTCATTTCGAAGACGACTCTAGAAATCTCGTTTGTAAATCAGGCTCTTCTTTAAAAGTATCGAGGGGGTACATCGGTCGCTGAATGTGCTGATAAGGCAAGCGATATAAATCTTGGTCCACGCCGCCTGGGGTCAATGCCATTACCCAGTCTGCTCGTATTTGATATAATTCGGGAACCAAATAACCGATTTTCACCATTAAAATATCGGTTTGTTCGGGATTCAAATTTAAATCAGTAAAATCTTTCAAGTAGTGATAAGGTTTTCGCTTTTCGGTGACAATAACCTTTAGCGACCCCGACTGAACGACGACCTCGGTACGCGCATTTCGGTCTCCTTCTTTAATAGCCAAAACCTTTCCTTTTAAGAGTACAGGGGGAGCATATCGGTTGTCTACAGCGGCTCCAACCTTAGCTGCAACTACACCACCAACTCCTGTATCAAGTGCTTTTTTAATCAATTCAGGTCCGGGGATGGAGGCGTAAATCAGTTCAGGTCCATCTTCATCTTGAAATTCGGGTTTATTCAACAACTGCTGAAGTGTCCAAGTGACATCGCCCGCTCCTCCTGCGGTAGGATTATCACCCATATCACTAACAATAAAAGGCTTGAGCTTTGAATTTAAGGCCTTATTTAGCGCAGTTTCAAAATCTGTCGTAGGCGCTACAAAATCGAATTCTTCTCGAACCTCCCAAAATGATCGTGCCAAATAGGAGGCTCCCTCACTGACTTGTTTTTCATCATCACCAGTAACCATAACCACAGCGTGATTTCTTTTTTCATCTGCCCATGCATATCCTACCCAGATCGCTGCGTCAATAACACCTTCTTGGTCGACTACTTCAGGTATTTTGGCATATAGACTTTTCGCAGGTTCTATTCTCGTGCTGGTTTGTTCACCCGGAAGCAAAATTGGAATAGGAATCCAAGCCTTGTATTTTGGCTTTCCTTTTTTACTTTGTAAGCGTTGTAAAAGGTTTTCAACGGCTCTTTGTTTACTCTCAAGAGCATCCTCGTGTGGCGCCATACGATAACAGGTGATCAAATCTGAGAGCGTCCCCAAACGTTTAGACACGTTTCCATGTAAGTCCATTGAAGTTGAAATTAATGTTTCTGGTCCTACAACCGCCCTGATTTTTTCAATGAAATCACCTTCTGGATCTTCGAGACCAACCACACTCATTGCCCCGTGAATATCAAAAAAAAGACCGTCATAAGGTAGATTTTTTTGAAGCTTGTCTAAAGTGATTTGAACCAAGGAGTCATAAGCCGCTCTAGTAACTATTCCACCTGGGAGTGCATGCCCTCTTAGGGCAGGAAACCACTTTGCACTTTTCCTTACAGGATGGTTTTCTTCAAAAAAAGGATACATGTCAAAGATACCCTCATCTTGTCTGGCATGAAAGGCTTCAGCGGTGGTTTGGGCAGGAGAAAATGTACTCGATTCAATGGCGAGACCTGCTATTGCAATTCGTGGTGATTCTTCAGTTTCTTGACAAGAAAAAACCCCCAAGATTCCCAGTACCAATATAAATTTTGATATAATATGCTTGTAAATTGTCATGATATTTTAAGCTTATACGATTAATTGAATGATTCAATGATTGAAATCAAAGAAATACCACATGCAGATCCTGAAACAAAAAGATTCCATTCACGATGTTTAATCCTTAAAATTTTTAAGGAGAGGTATGCAACAAAAACAATAATAGCGACAATTAGAATTTGACCAAGTTCAATTCCTACATTAAAACCAAACAAGGGAATAATAATTTCAGAGTTGTCCATAATTAATGCTTTAAAGTAATTCGAAAAGTCCATTCCGTGAATCATTCCAAATAACAGAGCCATAGCATAGTTTCGTTTCATTTTCGAGAAACGTTCGTGTTCAGTTGAAATTACATTGTGAATTGAAGTTATTAGAATCGTTAAAGGAATGAGGAATTTCACAATTCTCGATGACACAGTAAAAACATCTAGAGAAACGAGAATTAATGTCAAACTGTGTCCCAAAGTAAATGCTGTTACAAGTATAAGCACATTTCGCCACTGCTCAAGTTTGTAGATGGCGCACAATACAATGAGAAATAGAATGTGATCATAGGCAGCAACATCGGCAATGTGCTGAAAACCTAATCTTAGATAAAATTCAAAGGAGTGCATATGGTTAAAAATCTAGAAGGTGAGTGGTTGTTTTTTTATTGAGCATCATACTATGAGATTTACCATTGACATGGACGTAGACAATATTATTTTGATCAAAAAACAAATCGGTAAATACCGCGTTTTTTACTTCTAAAGTATTGAGTTTAGAAGCTTGTTGGACTTCAAAATATACCCACAGTGCAGTATTATCTCCTTCACCGCTCAAGCGCTTGCTTTTAACTTTAAAAGGCATTTTTTTATTATTCGTCTTAACGTAAAAAAACTTATTGATATAATTCATCAATAGCTCATTTGCTTCTGGAGATTCATCAGGTTGACAGAACGCAAGCTTATCACTGTATGGGTCAAAGAGTATGGCTTCGTTAACATCCGTGAGAAACAATTTTAGATTCACTGTAATTAATTGCTTGTTTTCTTTGTATTCAATTTCACACAGTGAAAGTCTAAGAGGGTGGATATCAGTTGGCTCTGTAGTATGCAACAACATAAATAAACCAAAGAAAATCTTCAACATTTCCATAGATGTATTTGAACCCCGGTTCTCTTAGGTTGTTATTGAGCAGCTAATTCTAGAACCTCTTTAAATACTCTTATTAGATTGCCACCCCAAATTTTTTCAATATCGGATTCAGAGTAACCTCTTTTCACCATTTCGATGGTAATATTCATGACTTCACTAGCGTCAAAAACACCTTGAATTCCTCCACCTCCATCAAAATCACATCCTATACCTACGTGGTCAATTCCAGCAATTTTGATTATATGGTCAATATGATCGACTACATGGGTTACAGTAGCAGGTGGAGCAGGGTATTTCTCATAGATTTCTTGAAATGATTTTCTCAGTTCAGCTCGCTGTTCATCCGTTAAATTTCCAGAAGCAGTGGCCTTATCTCGCAGTGCTGAAATGGCATTATCACGTTCTTCGTTTACGGGAGCCTCTCTCAAATAATCTGCAAGCATGGTAAGTTGAACAACACCTCCGTTATCTGCCATTAGTCGTAGCATTTCATCCGACATATTCCGCCTGTGGTTAGTGACAGATCTGGCATTGGAATGGCTAGCAATAATAGGAGCTTTAGAATATTTAATCGCATCGTAGAATACACTATCGTTACCATGTGAAACGTCGACCATAATTCCTAATCGATTCATTTCATTTATTACTTCCACACCAAGATCACTTATACCACCGTGTTCTGACCCGTTTGGGTCTGTCGCAGAGTCAGCTATATCATTATTAGAGGAATGCACTAAAGTGATGTACCTCACACCTTTGTTGTAAAATTCTTCTACATTAGACACTTCGTTGCCAATTGGATACCCATTTTCAATACCAATGTAGATGGCTCTTTTTCCTTCCTTTTCTAAATTATATGCATCTTGTGGGTTTAACGCTAATCCAACGATATCAGAATTTCTTTCCGTGGAGGTTATAATTGAGTCTATCATTTGCAGGCACAAATCTTTTGCGCGATCATTACCTTGATCATTTCTAATATCCTGGGCTACAAATGCAGCAAAAAAAATAGCATCTAAACCTCCTTCTTTCATTCTCGGGTAGTCAACTTTTGAACCTGTTTCGTTTGGGTCATGTCTCTCAGCCATATCAAACCCAGGTTCAATCATTCTTAAGGGAGTATCTGCATGAGTGTCTAGAGTAAGTACCCTATCGTGAATAGCCATTGCTCTTTCAATAAGTTCTTCTTCGGTCTCTTTTTTATTTTCAGGCATAAATTGGCACGCAGAAAACAATAGTATACTTAAAGCCACCGGAAATTTCAATATTTTTAGCATAAGAATGATTTTAGAGTAAAAAATTACTAAAATCAAAAGAGCTAAACAATTATTTTGAAAATTAAAAAGTATTGCCAAATTATATCACTGCTGTATTTATTTGGAATCTACCAAATAGAAGCACAGAGCTTATTTGAAGAAAGAGCACTTTTTGTCAATGGAGTTGGAGGTTATGAGTGTTATAGAATACCAGCAATTGTAAGTGCTAAAGACGGAACCCTCTTGGCTTTTGTGGAAGGAAGGGTTAATGGGTGTAACGATTACGGTGATGTAGACCTTTTGTTGAGCCGTAGCGAAGACAGAGGTAAAACCTGGTCTGAGCCCACTTTAATTGTTGATAATGAAAATATTCAGGCAGGTAATCCAGCTCCGGTATACGACTTTGAAGACCCTAGATATACGGATGGACGTTTGTTTTTATTTTACAATACTGGAGATGCTTCAGAGCATGAGGTTAGAAAAGGTAACGGGCAGAGAGGTGTACATTTTATCAGCAGCACAGATGACGGGTTAAACTGGGCCTCTCCGACGGACATCACAAGTCAGGTACATTTTAATCGACAAAACAGCAAACTAGATTGGCGAACCAATGCCGTAACGCCAGGACACGCACTTCAGCTTAGCCTTGGGGTGAACAAGGGAAGAATTTACGTGCCTGCAAATCATTCTGAGGGGCCTCCTCAAGAAAAGTACAACGAGTATAGGGCCTATGGTTTTTATTCTGACGATCACGGACAAAGTTTTAAAACGAGTCCAGACATTCCTGTTCTATCCTCAAATGAGGCCATTGGAGTAGAGCTTGAAAATGGAGACTTAATGCTCAATATCAGAGAACAAAATGGAAATACCAAAACACGTTTGGTCAGTATAAGCAATGATTGGGGTGAGAGTTGGAACGAAATCTTTTTTGATCAGAATTTAATTTCACCTGTCTGCCAATCAAGTATAATCAGCATAGCGGAAGACAACAATCAATTGCTGCTTTACTCTGGACCGTACAGTAAAACAGATCGCCATCAAATGTCCGTTTTGATTAGCGAAGACCAAGGCAAATCTTGGCCTATTCGAAAATTAATCTATGCAAACACATCGGCTTATTCTGACCTTGTGATTCTAGACGATAACAGCATCGGTCTATTTTATGAACGAGACCGAAATGGACTCTATTTTGCTCGTTTTAATCTGCAATGGCTTTATGAAAATTAAAACCTATATGTTCCACTTTAATCGCAACATCTGATGAATTCAAATCAATATAAATCAAAGAGAAAGAACAATACAGAAAAATTGTTATGGGCTTTTACAATTGGTGTGTGTAGCATCAGCCTATCTTGTGAAGAACCTTCAGAACCTCAATTTAGTCTTGTTCAGCAATGGCCAAGATTAAGCGAAGAATTTCAATTGGGAAACCCAACGGGTATTGGAGTGAATTCTGAAGATCAAATCGTTGTATTTCATAGAGCTTCACGCGAGTGGCAATATCCCATGCCAGAGACCAATATTGGCGAGTCGACCATACTTACCATAGATCAAGAAACCGGTAGTATAATCCATGAGTGGGGGTCAGACACTTTTGTGATGCCTCACGGGCTTGAGGTTGACCATCAAGATCATATTTGGGTGACCGATGTTGCCTTACATCAAGTGTTCAAATTTAATTCGGAGGGAGAGCTGCTTTTAAAATTAGGAGAGGAAAGGGTTGCTGGAGATGACAGCTCTCACTTTAATTTACCTACAGATGTAGCAGTAGCAAAAGATGGCTCTTTCTATGTAAGTGATGGATATGGTAACAGCAGAGTGGTTAAATTCTCAAAAGAAGGAGAATTTTTATTGCAATGGGGTGAGCTTGGCAATCAAGATGGCCAATTTGTAATACCACATGGTATTGATTTAGATGGTGAAGGTAATGTATACGTCGCCGATCGAGAAAATAATCGCATTCAAAAATTTACAGTAGATGGAGTTCATTTAAAGACCTGGCAAAATGAGACTACCAATCAGTTGTATTCCCTCGTGGTTGACCAGTCTGCAAAACGCGTATATGGTATCGACTATTTCATCATTAACGATAGTACAGCCTTAGGGTCTGATATTTTTGAATTGGACCTAGAACTAAATAAACTGCATCAATTTGGTCGGTCAACGAAGTATAGCGGACCCATTGCCCGATATCACGACATCGCTGCAGATACTAAAGGAAATCTTTACACTGGAGACATCTTAGGCAATACCATTCAGAAGTTTGAAAAAAAGTAAAAGCTACCTAAGCTATGATTGAAAAAGTGGACCATAAACGGGAGGAGGTAGCGGAACAATTATATACCATTTGGCAAGCGTCCTATCCGGTAGAAAAAGAGATGATTGGGGCTGAAGTTTTTCCACCACTCGATCGCTCAGTTCATGATTTTCAAAGTACTGAGAATGTCTTCTATGCCTATGTCATTAATCATGAATTTGCAGGAGTTATTGAAGTAGCTCGAATCGAGGAATACATTCACCTTCAAAGTTTGGTGGTACACCCTGCTCATTTTAGAAAAGGAATTGCAACTGCACTGATCAAACACGTGATGGAAACACATACCAACGCCAAGTACTCCGTTGAAACGGGTTATGAAAATGTTCCTGCGAAAAGGCTTTACGAATCTTTTGAATTTAGAGAAACCAAGGCGTATGATACAGATTACGGCGTAAAGAAAATAAGATTTGAATTAAAATTATAGAACATGAAAAAAGTGATGATTTTCTTTGCTGCACTTCTTTTGGCACAATGCGCACCAATTGCAAAGAGTAAACTCAAGACACTTATAACAGATTATCAGTCTTTTAAAGCCTTTGATTATGATGAATTTCCATTAGGAGATTACAGTGAGGAGCGCTTTGAAAAACAATATTCTTTTTATCGAGATTGCTTTGATCGTGCACAAAAAATAAATACAAGGGAACTGAGCGATGATGAGCTTCGATCTTTACATTTGTTGCGATTTGTACTCAAACATCGAATAAAGAGTCATGAATTTAAGATGCATTACAATCCCATCTTATCTGATGCAGGGTTTCACAATAGCCTGATCTATCGAGTCCGTAAAGTGGTCGATAAAAAAGGGGCTATTCAATATTTGAAGCTCTTAAAAGGTATACCCCTTTATATTGAGCAAAATACTGAACTTATTCGTAAAGGAATTGAAATGGGAATTTCTCAACCTAGAGTTATTTTCAATGGATATGAGAACTCTTATGAGCAGCACATAACTGAAGATGCATCCTCCAATTATTATTTCGAGCCTTTTTTGAATTTACCCGACCAACTATCCATTCAAGAAAAAGACAGCTTACAAAATGCAGCCAAAGAGGTAATAGAACAGCAGCTCATACCCACATTTTTAGTTATAAAAAGCTTTTTTGAAAAGGAGTATTATCCCAAAACAAGAACGGCCATTGGAGTAAGCGAAACCCCTAATGGAATAGATTTTTATAACAATAGAATCGCTTATTATACCACCTTAGATTTAACGGCAGAGGAGGTTCATCAAATGGGGCTCGATGAAGTACAACGCATAAGAACAGATATGCAAAAGATTATAGACGAATTGGAATTTAAGGGTTCTTTTGCTGACTTTTTAGCTTTTTTAAGAACAGATGAGCAGTTTTACGCGAAATCACCTAAGGAGCTACTTATGTTTGCTCGGGACGTTGCCAAACGTTTAGACGAGCAATTGCCTCGATTTTTTAAAACACTGCCAAGAAAGCCCTATGGAGTAGTTCCTGTTCCCGATGCTATTGCGCCTAAATACACTGGAGGAAGGTATATTGGAACAGCTCCTAATAGCACTGATCCTGGATATTATTGGGTGAATACTTATAATTTACCTAGTAGACCGTTGTATACCATTCCGGCCTTAACAGCACATGAGGCTGTTCCAGGTCATCACTTGCAAGGCGCCTTAAACGCAGAGTTACCCAGAAGCATTCCCCAATTCAGACGAAATTTATATTTGTCCGCTTATGGAGAGGGGTGGGGGCTGTACACCGAATCACTTGCTGAAGAGATGGGCATTTACACGACGCCTTATGAGCGATTTGGTCAACTGACCTATTCGATGTGGAGAGCATGTCGACTTGTAGTTGATACAGGCATGCATGCTTTTGGATGGACTCGAGAACAGGCGGTGAAGTATATGGCAGAAAATACAGCACTTTCCTTACACGAAGTAAATACCGAAATTGATCGCTACATCTCTTGGCCAGGACAAGCTCTGGCCTACAAAGTGGGAGAACTAAAAATCAGAGAACTGAGACAAAAAGCAGAAGAAGACTTGGGAGAGTTGTTTGACATCAGGGCCTTTCACGAGGTGATTTTAGCAAACGGAACCCTTACCCTTCCCATGCTAGAAACGGAAATTAACAACTTCATTGATTCTTATTCTTCATCATAGCATTTAGAAAAACAATTACATTTTAGTAATATTGTACCTGATTTAGAGAGGTGCCTGAGTGGTTGAAAGGGCCAGCCTGGAAAGTTGGTATAGGGGTAACTCTATCGAGGGTTCGAATCCCTTCCTCTCTGCAATTTTTAATTTAAATTTTCAATTATAAAATCTACAATACCTTTATTTGATTTGTCTATAATTCCAATTCCTGGAGCATAAACAACATTTTTAATTTTTAAAGAGTCTGCTCTGTTTTTTAAAAGTTTAGCGTGTAAAGGATTATGATGAAAA
>MDTC01168472.1_pt1 | contig 81069 bp, 86 predicted proteins | sample 811181 | NCBI WGS metagenome assembly MDTC01 (sample SAMN05326644, study PRJNA326480) | marine metagenome | isolation source: seawater | place: Pacific Ocean: North | collected 2011
GGGATTTGTTTGAGGGATTTGTTTGAGGGATTTGTTTGAGGGATTTGTTTGAGGGATTTGTTTGAGGGATTTGTTTGAGGGAAACAAAAAAAACATTGACAGGTTTTTTGTCATTGAGAATTTCGCTGACAACAAATTAATTTTTGAAACACCACCAGGAACATCTTTTTAAACCTCATTCCATGGGCGAAGTCACAGGTTCATTAAAACCCTCTCTAACCACGGTTTTACAATTCATTGGAGATTTCAAAATTGGCAAAAATGAGGATTTAAAATGTCGTGGTAGATTTTGGTTTAACTTCTCAATCCCAGAAACCTTTTGAATGCACTCACGGTGTTTAACGGACCTTTGAGAAAACAAGCAATTCGTTGCAAGAAAAGGCGTCACTTTATGAAACAACTCCAGCTTCTTCCGAAACCAAAAATGGAATGTGGTGGTTCGCTGAATAACACACGCAAACAGCAACGAACCCTTTCTTCAAAGAAACCTCTTCACCTGGTACTTAAGGCCAACAAAAATACGCTCTTTAAAAATCGTGACTTCATCCAACGCACAATGGACCGGCAAGCCAACCGTTTCGGTCACCGCGTCTTCACTTGGAGTGTCCAGCGGAATCACATCCACATTCTTCTGAGAATTTCAAAAAGGGAAAACTACAACAAATTCATTCGTGCCTTCACAGGACTGATGGCTCGAAAATTGGGAAGGGGGCTTTGGAAACTTCGCCCGTTCACAAAAATTCTCAGTTGGGGAAGAGAGAGTTGGAACGTCAACAACTACATCTTTCGCAATGAAATGGAAGTCTTCCAAATTTGGAAATACAAACCTCGGCGCAAATGTTCCCCGTGAATCCACTTCAAGATGAGATTATTTTTCATCGATATTTTCGATGAGAGTTTAAATTTTATAATGTTTGTCTCTGGCCGACGTTTAGAAGAATTCGACATATGGGTCAGTCATTACTGTTTCTGCACTTCGTGGAATCTGAGCATGCACTTGGTACAAAGGATGGTTTCGAGAATTCTGAGGTAAATTTCCTTTTTTGAAGTCTCTCCTTTGATACGAAAAGGACACGCCCATCCATGGGGCTCTTCCCGTATTTGCCCTGCGGGCAAAACACTTCACGTTTACGGGAGGTCCTTTTCGTATAAACGAGAAGCTTCTGTGAATGAAAATATTTTGCAAATGAGTTCAGAAAGAATCGGCTCTCGGAGTAAGTAAGAATTAAAAAAAGGGACTTGCAACAAATTGAACTTTCAAAAAGGAAAAGCTCTACGACTCGATAGTCTTGGTCAACTGCTCCAGCACAAACTGAATTTCATCCGCAGTGGTTTTTCGACCCAACCCCAACCGAACGGTCCGTTGAGCCAACCCTTGATCTCTCCCCAATGCCATCAACACATGGGACGGAGTGGGATTGGCCGAAGTGCAAGCAGATCCAGAACTGAAAGCCACCGTCTTCAATGCACTTCGCAATCGGTCCGCGGGCAAAGTCTTAAAACTCAAACTCACATTGTTGCAAAGCCGCTCGGTCTCACAGCCATTAATAACAACTTCATCACCGTAAGATTTGGCCCAATCTAAAATTCTTCGCTGCAAACCCGACAAATGCTCAATCTCATCATCCATGGACTGACTCAACAGAGCGCAGGCTTCACCAAGACCTACAATTCCCGCCACATTCAATGTGCCTGGACGAATTCCTTTTTCCTGCGCTCCACCCACCATAAAAGGAGCAATCTTCTTTTGCACATCCTCTTTGATGATCAAAGCTCCAATGCCCTTCGGCCCATAAATCTTATGACCCGACAAAGACATCAATGAAATTCCATCTCGAGCAAAGTTCAAATCCTGTCGTCCCACCAACTGCGCGCAGTCGGTGTGAAACAACACTCCATTTTCGGAACAAACTTGCGCCAAATCCCGAACCGGATTGATGCTGCCGATTTCGTTGTTGGCACCCATAATAGACACCATATAAGTATTGGGCTTCAGAGCCTTCTTCAAAGCCCCAGGAAGCACGCGACCCTCTTCATCCACATCAATAAAAGTCACTTCCGCACCCAAGACCTTCAAGCGGTCAAAAACTTCCAGCACCGCTTTGTGCTCATAGTTGGAAGTGATGAAGTGGGGAGGCGTGCTCGCCGAAAACGATCCACTCTCTAACAAATGAATAAACGATCCCTGCAATGCCAGGTTGTTGCTCTCGGTGGCTCCACTGGTAAAGATCACTTCCGAAAGGGCACACCCCAAAAGATCAGCCACTTGGGTGCGAGCCTTTTCCACAGCCATCTGAGCCCGCCATCCATAGGGATGGGAGTTGGAGGAGGCATTTCCAAAATGCTCCACCAAATAGGGCGACATGGCCTCCAAAACTCGAGGATCCAGAGGAGTTGTCGCATTGTGGTCCAAATAAATGGGCTTCATCACGGAATTCATAAATTTCCCTCGAGTATGGCGTGAAGGCCCCCGCGGGGCAAGCCCTGTTGACGGGCCACTGACGGGAGATTAAATTTCAACGGTTCCCTACAAAAATGGCTCAGACCACTTCAAGGAGGCCCCATGGATATGAAGTCCTTTGATCTGTACAATCCCACGGAAGAGCACAGCATGCTTCGCTCCATGGTAAAGGATTTTGTCACCAACCAGGTAGAGCCTCAAGCGCACCAATACGACCGCGAAGAGAAGTTTAACTTGGAGTTGTTCCGAAGCCTTGGCGAGATCGGACTCCTTGGAATTACAGTGCCAGAGGCCTACGGGGGCTCTGGAATGGATGCCTCTGCGGCAGTGATCGCCCATGAAGAAATCTCTGCCAGTGACCCAGGATTTTGTTTGGCCTATTTGGCCCATTCGATGCTTTGCGTGAACAACTTGGTGATGAACGCCAATGAAGATCAAAAGAAATCTTGGCTTCCAAAGTTGTGCACCGGCGAGTGGGTGGGTTCCATGGCCATGTCTGAACCCCATGTGGGAACCGATGTTTTGGGAATGAAAACCACTGCACAAAAAAAGGGCGATTCGTACATTTTGAACGGACGCAAGATGTGGATCACAAATGGGACAATTGACGAGGAGAACACGCCCGGAGATGGCGTTTTGGTGTACGCAATCACCGGTGAAAAGGGGGGGCGACCAGAGATATCCACATTTTTTGTGGAAAAGTCCTTTCAGGGTTTTTCCGTGGGGCAAAAGATTAAGGACAAATTGGGAATGCGCGCCAGCAATACGGCAGAGTTGGTTTTTCAGGACTGTGTGGTTCCCTCCTCACATTTGATTGGAAAAGAAGGGGACTCCATGATGCACATGATGCGCAACTTGGAACTGGAGCGATTGACTTTGGCTGCCATGAGCTTGGGCATCGCGCGGCGTTCCTTGGACATCATGATGAAATATTCCGCAGAGCGGGAAGCCTTTGGAAAACCTTTGAGTTTTTTTGGTCAGATTCAAAAAGCCATTGGCGATTCTTACGCCGAGTACATGGCTGGGAAAGCCTATGTTTATGACACGGCTCGACGCATGGACCTGTCTCAAGGGGGCCAGCGTTTGGACAGTGACGGGGTAAAGTTGTTTGCCTCGACCATGGGGAAGAATGTTGCAGATCGAGCCATTCAAGTTTTGGGCGGTTACGGTTATGTGGGTGAGTATGTGGTCGAAAGATTGTGGCGCGACGCCAAGCTCTTGGAAATTGGTGGTGGAACCATTGAAGCCCATCAGAAAAACATCACTCGGGATCTGGCCAAAGGTTTTGTCCTATAGTTTATAAATTGATATTCGTTAAATTTAGACTTTAGAGGGCTCGAAATTTATTTCGAAGATAAATTTTTTTTGAACTCAAGACTTTTGCGGGGAGTTGAACTTCCGATAAGTCTTCTATGAAGTTATTTTCAAAAGCCCCAATGGATGAAGTCGAAGTCGATGAACCCCAAGACCACTTGCGTCTGGTTGAAGACGAAACCACGTTGATGGACTCGGGCTTGGAAGCGGCTCAAAATGAAATCGCAACTTTGAAAAAGAAGCTGAATCTTTTAGAAAAAGAAAACTACCATCTCAAAGATGGTTTGACCAAAATTCAAAGTAACCTTGCGGTTTCGGTGGCAACCAACAACGATGCCCTTCAGATTTTGGATCAAGTGGCTTCAGCCTTTGAAACCATAAACACACAGTCAAAAGATGTTTACTCCCAAACCACTCAGCTTCAGGAAAATCTGGAAGCCACCAACAAGGCCTCTGCAGAAATCGATCAAGGTGTGAACTTGATCTTGGATGCGATCAATGGGATCTCGGAAATTGCTATGCAAACCAAACTTTTGTCGTTCAACGCAGCCGTTGAAGCGGCACGAGCCGGTGAGGCTGGAAAAGGTTTTTCTGTGGTGGCTTCTGAAATTCAAAAACTCTCTGAATCCACGTCTAAATTGCTCACGGCGATCACAGATCGAACAGGGAGCTTTGCTGAAATTTCTAAGACCTTGAAGAAGAACACCTCTGACTCTCAGGTCAGCTCTGAGAAAGTAAACCGTGTGGTTCAGCTTTTGAACGAAGTGATCGCAGACACTTTAGTGAAAAACAAACAGGCTCACAAAAGCATTGTCTCTACAAATGATGATATCTTTATGAGTTTGGCGAAACTGGATCACGTGATCTGGAAGATCAACACTTACCTTTCGATTCTAGAGGGAAAGCCGGCGTTCAACTTTGTCAGTCACCACAACTGCCGTCTTGGAAAGTGGTACTATCAAGGGGATGGTTTCCAAAACTTCTCTCACTTGCACAGTTACAAAACCATGGAATCGGATCACGCGAAAGTTCACGATGGAACCAAGCGCATCTTTGATTACCTGGACCATGTGGATGAAAATATGGAGCGCATCATTGAAGGTGCCAACGAAATGGAAAAAGCCAGTGAAGGGGTTTTCCAAGGCTTGGATGAAATTCTTAAAGAGAAAAAGTCTTCAAGCGTTCGATAAGCAAAGTGCGAGTTTCCATCTTGCACTGAAGAACCTTTAAAAAGATAAATACGCCTCCCAACTTTCGGTCTAAAAAAACCGTCTCTTTGGGAGGACTTCGCAATTTAAAATTCAATGCAATTTCTCCACCTTTTTTGGCAACTCTTTTTGGAAGATCACTTCCACCCCAATCATAACGTCCTTCGGAGTCCATCAAATTTGAGGGAACTCGATGATCTTCAGGGTTGGAAAAAGGCTCGGTGATCAGTAAGCACAGCTCTTCAAATCGACGGGTTAATTCTGGCGAATCTTCATCAAAAATCAGTTTGAGGTTTTTTCCGGTTTTAATGATCTGTTCAGAATTTTGTTCAAGACCGCCCTCAATAAGGCTTCGATAATTTTTTAGAAACTCAGGAGGGACTTCGCGAATGGCGCCAAAATCAAAAAGTACCAGTTGATCTTGCTGTCCTTCGGAATCAATTTTCACCCGGTAGTTTCCAAAGTGAGGATCGGTTTGTACTTTTTGAAATTGCAAAAGCTCCCTTAAGTACAAATCCAAATAGTTTTCGCCCAGTCGATTGCGGCGCTCTAAAGAAAGCGCTTCCACCTCCGGCGAGTCCACAGCGACACCTTCCATAAATTCCGTGACCATGATTCTTTGGGTGCAAAATTCTGGGAAAGTCTTGGGGACCAAATAGCGCGAGTCCTCTTGAAGCTGCTCGTAAAAGAAATTCGTAAACGCCAACTCTTGGCGGTAGTCCATTTCTTGAACCAGCATGGAACGGACTTCTTCGAAGATCTGTCCCATGTTGGCTCCTCGGGGAAGCAAATTCAAACTTCCAAGCATCAGTTTGAACAGCTTCATGTCGGAATCAATGGCCTGATCCACTCCAGGGTACTGAACCTTTAAAGCAACCTTTTGGCCGGTGTCTTTGATGGTGGCACGATGGACTTGTCCAATGGATGCAGACGCAATCGGTTTGCAGTCGATCTCTAAGAGATTCATTTTTTCGCCCAACTCGGATTTCAATTGCTTTTCGACCACGGACCACGAAACTGGTGGAGATTTTTGCTGCAGAGATTTTAAAATTTTATTCGCTTCGGGAGGCAGAAAGTGTTCCCCATAGGTGGACAGCAACTGTCCCACCTTCATGGCACTGCCTTTCAATTGACCAATTTCATCGGTAAAACCTTTTACCTGGCGAAGAATAAAGGCCAATTGTTCTTCGGGGTTCTTGGAAGACTGGCGCAATTGCTTTGCGGCGAAAGATCCGGCCTTGATTGATGCTTTCAACAGGGATAATCCTCTAGAAAAGCCACTGGATTTGATTTTATCGAGGGGTTTTGGATCGTCAGAATTTTCAGCCATAAAGTAAGTTCTCACTTTTTTGAGAGCTTGAGTAGTCGGGAAAGGGCACGTGACCATGAAAGTGAGTCTTTTAACCATTGGAACAGAAATCATCACCGGTGAGATTTTGAACACCAATGTTCAATGGCTTTCGGACCGTTTGGAATCCTTAGGTTTGGAAATTGTTCATCACCTGACGGTTCCGGATCAATGGGATCATATGCTGAAAGCTTTGGACTACATTTCGACCTCAGATGTTTTGGTTCTAACGGGGGGCCTTGGCCCCACGCGGGATGATTTGACTCGAGATGTGGTTGCGAAGTGGGCCGGAAAGGACTTGGAGTTTTCGGACTCCAGTTGGCAAAGTTTGGTTGAAAAGCTGGCCACGCGGGGGCGCACTCCCAAGGGGTCCCACAAGAGGCAGTGCTTTTTTCCAGTGGGTTGCCACATCCTTCCAAATTCTGTGGGCACCGCAAATGGCTTTGAATTGAAAACGTCCAAGCATCAGTTGATTGTGCTTCCCGGCCCTCCGAAAGAACTCAAACCCATGTGGACGGATCACGTGGAACCACGACTTCCCAAAGGAACCCTGACTCCTTGGGTGAAATGGCAGATCTATCGTTTGCCCGAGTCCGAAGTGGCGGAGCGTTTTGAGTTGGTGCTTTCGGAGTTTCGAGATTTGGAGGGAGTGGAAATCGGCTACCGCGCTTCTCCTCCAGTGATTCATGTGAAGATGCGAAAGAATTTGATTCCGGATGGTTTTGAAGATCGCATTCAAAAAGAATTCAGTGCGAACTGGAAAGCCTCTGAATAAGTTCCACCATGGCATCGGTTTCTGTGTCCGTTAGAGGAGTTTTTGGAGGCATTTGTTTTTCGTCTCTGCGATGAATGCGATTCAGGATCCGTTCACCCAAAGATGTGGATTGAAGCAAAAAACTCAATTCTTGAGGACGATCAAAGGGAATGTAAGGAGCCATTTTTAAATCCGGAGAATACAGATCATCGGGCAGGCTGTGGCATTTGATACAACGACTGAGGGCGGGTCGGCGGTCAGAGACTTGAGCCAAGGAATTGAGTCTTTGGTCTTTAGGTTCAAAATCTTTGAGGGATTCTTGGCTGAGCTTTGCCAGCTGGGAGCACTCAGGGACAATCATAAAATGCTTTTTCTCTGGAGAGAGATAAAATTTCGACAAAGTGATCCCCTCAAAAAGATGAGGACGATGAAGGTAAAGCTCTCCGATCAGATCGGTTCCAAAACTAGAAGGAGTGAAAACGATCTCTTCGTTTCCAGCATGGGACAAAATAAAATCTGAAATTTGAAGACCCGCCTGTTCTAAGGCCCATCCGAAATTCGTGTAGTAAAGAATTTTTCTTTGCCCTTTTTCTGAAAAAATCCTGCGATTGGGACTCACTCCAAAAACATTTCTGTAAGTGCGATCCAGGAGGGTTTGAAAAGAAGTCAGAGCTTGATTTCCGTAGCGTTTGCGCTCCAGAAAGTCTGCTTCAAAGGTTGATCTGACCGAAGGAGGAAGAAAATTTTTGGCAAAAAAGGTATCCTCATCGCAGTGGGCGAGAACTCCCAGGGCAAAAGGAAGAAGGCCAGATTTTTTCAATTGAATCGGCATTTCAGACTGGGCCCATTTTTCCAAATTCAGATGATAGAGATAAGAGGTAAAGCCATTCATCGCAGAGTCCTCGGACGTAGTGCTGGCGAGATTCTTTTGAATCCAATGGGTTTCCTCTTCGCTGCTGGAAAATCCAGAAAAAGAATTCAAGGCCGTAGGCCAAAAGTCATAGGGCTCCCAAATGGGACGGGAATGAACTCCGTGACAGGCCAGGCAGGCTTTGGGGTTTTCGTGAAAAGTGGGGCCGTTTTGATTTGAAAAAAGAATTTCGTTGAACTCAAAGTTTTTGCCGGAAGAAGTTTCCATCATCTCTACACTGTTGGTTTGCAGAGTAAGAACTTTGCCGCCTCCGTAAAAAATTCGCCGAGGGTGGGCAAGATTGGAAAACTGAAGACTTTGAGACCCCACCACCATCACAGAATTTTGATAAAAATCAGGATAGGTGGTTTTAAGATGCTCCACAAATTCGGGATAGGTTTTATAAAGCCCTTTTTCAGACGCCTTTTTTAAGCTTTGAAAGTCGGGGGCGGGAGTGCTGTAAAGTCGAAATCCTTTTGTTTTGTAAGTTTCAATATTTAAAACAAATAGGCTTTCAAAGATTTTTTCGAGGTCCGAGCCATAGGTGTCTTCATATTTCTCGCCGTATGTCCCGTCGTAGGTTCCTGCAGAAGAAGTTGCAGCAAAAAGAATCGCGAAGCCGAGAAAAAAACACAGCACCGTGTTTTTCTGCCCCGCAGATCTTAAAAGAAGCCTCAATTTTATCCTCGAAAGTCTCAATGCATTTTCCCCCTAGAGGGGTAATGTGTCGAAAAAGAACTGTTATGAAAAGAAGAAAATTTTTATAGCAGGAAAAAGAGAATTTTACAGAAAGGCCTGTTTGAGAAAACCTTGGACCTCATCCACATGGGTGTAATTTTGATGTTTGATAAATCCTTTCATCAACACCTCGCCTTTCAAGCGAATTTGTTCTTTGACCTTTTTCAATTCAAGCTCACTAAGGCCATCGCCCTTTAAATGTTTAGAGAGGGCGCGCAGTCTCCACAAATCCATAGAGTGATATTTTCTGGAAAGTTGATCTTCGTGGCCTCCATACTTAAGCGTCAAAGCCTCGTCGATGTAGCCAATCTCGAATTTGGAAGCAATTCGAAGCCACAGATCATAATCTTCGCACACCACAAAGGACTCGTCGAACATTCCCACCTGATCCAGCAGCTCTCTTCGAAAAACACTGGCCGATGGAGAAATCACGCAAAGCTCAGTGCAACGTTCGAAGATGCGGCCTCCGCTTTTTTGATGTTTTTTCATGGGGTTGACCCGAACGCCATTGCGAATCCAGATTTCGTCCGTGTGAACCAAGGGAATGTGAGGATGATCTTCCAAATACTGAATCTGCTTCAAAAGCTTCTCTGGAGCCCATTCGTCATCAGAGTCCAGCAGACCAATGAACTCGCTGCTTGAGGCTTCGATCCCGGTGTTTCGAGCGGCACTGACGCCTTCCCCTTTTGCAAGCAGCCAACGAATGGGAATGGGCGGAATGTGTTCGCCCAGGTTTTTTCGCTGCCGGAACACTTTGGGATTGTAGGACTCCAGGATTTTTGAAGGGCTCACCTGCGAGTGATCGTCCACTACAAGGATCTCGAAGTCTCGAAACACCTGATTCTCAAGGGAAACCAAGGCCTTTAAGAGGGACTCGCTGCGGTCTTTGACTGGAATAATGACACTCACTAGAGGTTGCATATTTAGCGGCTAAACAGCTGGAGACAGTTTGTCAAAGAATCCTGATTGTGCTACGTTCCATCGGCTCAAAGGGCTGCTGGAGGTTGAGGCATTGTTTTTTGAAGGTTCTGAGAAAAAAGTAGAGATCGTTGTCGGTTCCCAGTTCAACTTGATGGAAATTTCAAAGGACTTTTGGGATCAAATGGTGGCCTATGCGGGTGCGAAGATCATTTCGGAAATTTCCACAGAGGACTGTACGGCTTATTTGTTGTCTGAAAGCAGTCTGTTTGTTTGGAAAGATCATTTGACCATGATCACTTGTGGCACCACCACTTTGGTCAAAGCCGTAAAGTTTTTCTTTAATCGTTTTTCTCCGGAATCCATTGAGTCTTTGATTTACGAAAGAAAGAACGAATACTTTCCCCACCTTCAAAGCACCAACTACTTTAGCGATGTGAAGTTTTTAAGCCCCAGTGTAAAGGGAACGTCCTATCGCTTTGGAATGCCCGACGAGCATCACTTGATGCTGTTCGAAATGGATCGGTCCTATCAACCGGCCCCTTCAGATGTGACTTTTGAGCTGTTGATGTACAATCTTCAAGGGGACGCCAAAGAAATTTTAAATTCTCCGGGCCACACCATTGAACAGGTCAGAGATCTATTGAAGCTTGAAACTATTTTTCCAGGCTTCAAAGTGGACGATTATTTGTTTCAACCTCGAGGCTATTCCTTGAATGCTTTGAGTGGAAGCAACTACTACACCGTGCATGTCACTCCAGAGGAAATTGGATCCTATGTTAGCTTTGAGACCAATTTGGACATCAACGAAACCGTTAAGCATCAGCTCAGTCATATTTTAGAGATCTTTCAGCCCGAGTCCTTTGATGTGATTTGGTTCCGACCCGACCACCAGGTTCCCGATTTGAGTGTGCCCCAGTATGTGGCGCGAAACCGTTATCAGCAGACGTTAAAGTCCGGTTACACCGTTTCCTACTCCTCCCATTTTATGGAGGCGAACGACTACTTGCCGGCGACGAAAATGGAGGGACTGCAATGAGTGAAGTGAATGGGAAGGATTTTGTTCTCGAAAAATCTCCGGAAGGTTCCTATCTTTTTGGATTTGGATTGAAGAAAAAGCTTTTTGAAAAGCAAAGTCAGTTTCAAAAGATCGAAATCTACGACACCGTTCATCACGGGAAAGTTCTTCTTCACGATGGTTTTTTTATGCTTTCCGAAAGAGACGAAGCCATTTATCACGAAATGATTTCTCATGTTCCCATGTTTGTTCATGGAACCGCCAAGAAAGTTTTGGTCATTGGCGGAGGTGACGGGGGAACGGCCCGCGAGATTTTAAGACATCCTGGGGTGGAGTCCTGCACCATGGTGGAAATTGACGGTGTGGTCGTGGATGTGTGCAAAGAATTCTTCCCCCAAGTGGCGGAGAGTTTTTCAAATCCCAAGTTGAATTTGATCATTGATGACGGGGTGGCCTTTATGAAAAACACCCAGGAAAAATTTGATGTGATTGTGATCGATTCCACAGATCCCATCGGACCCGCCACTCCACTTTTTGGAGAGGACTTTTACGCCGATGTGTTCAGATGCTTGAATGAAGAGGGCATTGTGGTGGCGCAAGGGGAGTCGCCTTTTTACTCTTTAGAGATGCAGCAAAAACTTTTAAGTATGAACTTTAAAAAATTCCAGTGGACCAGCATGTACAACTTTTCCAATTTGACCTATCCCGGTGGGCTTTGGAGTTTCTTTTTTGCCTCGAAGAAAAAACATCCCATTTTGGACTTTCGATCTGAGGGAATGGAAAAACTTCCTCCGCGATCTAATATGGATTTGCCCTTCCACTACTACAATTCAGAAGTTCATAAGGCGTGCTTTTCATTGCCTGAGTTTCAAAGATCAAGGCTGGTTTCGTGGATCTCGATCTGATTCCTGCGAGCGAGCTTTTTTCAAAATCAAAGATTCAATTGGCCTCGCAGATTCAAGTGGGCGGCGGGTTGTATTCGGTCGAAGCAATCATCGCAAAGTTAGAGCCTTTGCTCTTGGAAGAGCGGGTGGAAAAGATTCAAAAAGTGGTTGGAAAACGCTCTTTGAAAGTGATGACCGTTTTGGAAGACATTTACGACCGTGGAAATGTCAGTGCTGTCATGCGAACGGCGGAGAGTTTGGGATTTTTTCGATTTCTGATTCTTGAAAAAGAAAATGCAAAGTTTAAAGCTGCAAACCGAATCACTCGGGGAGCTGAAAAGTGGTTGGATGTGAAGGTGTCTTCAAAGCTTTCAGAAAGCGTTCAGTCCTTGAAAGCCGAAGGTTATCAACTTGTGGGTACGGACTTAAATGCCACCCACGAACTTTCTGAAGTGCCCTTGGATCAGCCGGTGGCCTTGGTCATCGGTAATGAGAAAGACGGAATTTCCGAAGAGATGAAGTCCTTGGTGGACATTCGAGTGAAGATTCCCATGGTGGGCTTTTCTCAAAGCTACAATTTGTCGGTGGCTTCAGCGATGTGTCTTTATGAGTTTTCCAGACATTTGAATCCCGATCAGGGGATGAGCGAAGAAGAACGCAAACAACTGTATGCGAATTATCTCTTGCGCGGATTCGACAATCCCGAGCGTCTTTTAAAAAATTAATTGTTCATTCGATTCAGGCGCTTTTGGTTTTTTGCGTACAGTTTTTTAAGCTGTTCGATTTGATCCGAAAGAGATGCGCCTTCGGTACTTGCAATGTTACGAGAACGGGCCTGCTTTGAGAGCAGTTCAATTCGTCGAGCCAGTTGCTCGTTTTGAGCTTTGAGTTTTCGGGATTGAAGACCTTTGTTGTAACCTTGAAGGAAGGTTTCCTTCATCACTTCGGGGCAAAGGTTGTCGAGAGATCCACCCATTTGACCGATTTTAAATGCATTCTCGGGAGTGCAGTAGTCTGTCAGGCCGGCATGGTAGCCATTCATATAAAGAGATTTTTTATCTTCGTTGAAAATGGGCCCGCACTCACTGCGATTGGCATCCAACTGAGGAGACAATCCTGTGGAACCATCTTGTCTTCCTTTTTCAAACCAATCTGAAGAGCGGCAGGTTGCGGATTCGTCTTTAATGGGTGCTTGGTTACATGCGATGAGCTGGGTTGCAAAAAGGGTCATCAACGCACACAGGGCCAAGGCTTTTGACATTAGAGAGTCCTCTCACATTTGGTGGGTGGTAAAACCATCACTGTTCACACTGTCTCAGTATAGATCGCCCATGAGTGGGTATCCATCATTGACTCGTTCGCTCAACCATCTTTAGCAAATAGTCGGTAATAGACTATCGGCCAGAAGACCAAAAATCTTTAGTCCGTTGATTCATATCTACACAGTCAATGCCCTGCGGCACAATCAATGATGCGTTGCCAAAAAAAATGGGAATTGATAGAGGTTCTCAGGTCTTAGGGCGAGTCCATCAGATTTTAGTCGAGGTGAATATGTCAGACAAACTATACGGAGAGCTAGAGATCGAGAACAACAAACTGGAGCGTTTTGAAAACCGAACGCCCGTTCGGCGCTATGAAGTCAGTTTTGAGTGCCCGGAGTTCACCTGCATTTGCCCCAGATCCGGCTTCCCTGATTTTGCCACCATCCGCATTCGCTATGTGCCGGATCAATTCTGCGTCGAGCTCAAGTCTTTGAAGCTCTATATCAATGGATTCCGAAACGATAAGGTATTCCATGAGGACGTGACCAATCGAATTATGGATGACTTGATAGAGCTTCTGGATCCCCACGAGATCGAAGTGGTCGGGGATTTTAATGTTCGTGGAAACATCAAGACCGTGGTTCGAGCCCATCACGAAAAAAAAGCCTCAAAGTAAACTTTGAGGCTTTTAACTTTTAGGTGTGCAGGGCCCAAAAGGTCTAAAACCCTTCTTAATGGGTCATCTGCTTAAAAATCAATCCAAATTGCATGCCGCATAGGCTCCTAAAAAACAGGCAGGAAAGGTCTGGTTTCTGACTAGACCTCTGATATTGCTAAGAAACTCGACAATTTTTCCAATCTCGTAGAGACTTTGAAAATGGCAAAAAAATCCTCCTCTAAGAAAAAATCAAGCAGTGCAGCAAACCCCAAGGCTTCCGTGAAAGATGGGGCATCTTCCGGGTCGTCTTCCATGGCCACCAAGAATTTGTTGTTTCAAAAGGTTGCCATCTTTGTGGATGCCGAGAACATTGAGCTTTCTGGCTTAAAACACCATGAGGGGCGCACCGATTACCGAAAGATTTTGGATGAGGTGGGCGACCGAGAAATCATTCGCATTTTGTATTACAAGCCTGAATACAAAGAGATCTCATCTGAGTTTCAAAATTTTTGGTTCAAGCTTGGGGGAGAGATCCGTCGCCCCACAAAGAATGCGGACACTTTTTTGGTGATCGATGCGGTCACCATGGCGGACAAGATTGATGTGGCAATTATTTTGGGTGGCGATAAGGATTTTCTTCCTTTGATGTGGTACCTGCGTTCCCGAGGCTGCAAGGTGGAGATTTGGTCGTGGCCCGAGTCCACTTCCCCAGAGGTCAAAGAAGCTGCTGATTACTATTTTCCCATCACCAAAGAATACACAATTTGACCTGCTGCGGGATTGGTGGCAGTTTAGGAGTTCTTTTCGAGAGCACCCCTAGCTCAATTGGATAGAGTATCTGACTTCGGATCAGAGGGTTGGAGGTTCGAGTCCTCCGGGGTGCGCCATCTCACTTCAGATAAACTTCACATCTTGAAAACTTGATTTCACCTCGGGTTCGGTCATGTGCCGGATGCACACTCCCTTCACCTCTCGGCTTATCAATTTTCAATCTGCTCGTTTCTCTTTGTGAGATTCGGCGAATACGTTTGAGGACTCGAACTTCCAGCCCTCTGATCCGAAGTTACAGGTAGAGTCCCCGGGGCGCGCCGAACTTCTAAAACCTAAGTTATTTCCGTATTTTAGAGATATAAAATTTTTAACCTTGAAAAATCTTGTTTTTTCAAGCAAAATCATGGAATGGCGAAGCAAGCAACCCTCTCCACGAATATCGATTTAGAGCTCAAGAAGGCTCTTTCTGATTTTTGCAAAAGACACGGGCTCAAAATTCAAAGTGTTGTTGAGACGGCCATTCGGGAGCAACTTGAGGATGAAATTGATTTGGGTTCGTATCACGAGCGCAAAGATGAGGATGAAGTGCCTCTTTCTTCAATTTTGAAAAAGCGAAAAAAATGAATAAACCTGCATATCAGGTTGTATTTAAAAAGAGCGCTTTAAAGGAATTGAATGCTTTACCATCTCATATTCAGCAGAGGGTGTTGGACGCAGCCCAATTGCTTTCCTTGAATCCCTATACGGAGCTTTTGCAAATTAAAAAACTAAAAGGTGCAGACTCCCTTTATCGCTTTCGGCTTGGTGACTACCGAGTGATTTACACCATTGAAGGCAAATTACTAAAAATTACCGTGATTAAATTTGGACACCGACGAGAAGTTTATCGTTGATACATGCGTTCGAACGTTGTCGATCAGGGCGCGCCAATAAACAGGCTTTTTGGTTCTTCACATATCGAGTCTCTCAACCAATTGAAATCATTAGATTAATTTTCATTATTTACTTGTACATACTTTATATGTACAATGAGCTATGGGCTTTACTTGGGATTCGAAGAAAGCAGCGGCCAACTTAAAGAAGCACAAGGTTTCATTTGAAGAGGCCACCAGCGTTTTCTTCGATTCATTGGCAAAGCTCACTCATGATCCCGATCATTCGGAAGACGAGGAAAGGTATATTATTGTTGGACATAGCCATAATCATAACCTTCTTTTTGTTGTTCATATTTACCGGGAATCTTCAGATGTGATTCGGATCATTAGCGCAAGAAAAGCAACCAGAAAAGAAAAACGAGATTTTGAGGAGATATCTTAAGGAGCGGTCTATGAGAAAAGAATATGATTTAAAGAAAATGAAAATGATTAAGAATCCATATATCGGAAAGCTTAAGAAAAGTGTGACGATTCGCCTGGATACAGATGTTATTGATTACTTTAAGAAGCTCAGCGAGCAGACCAATATCCCTTATCAAACTTTGGTCAATGAATTTTTGAGAAGCTGTAAAGAGCAGAAGATGACTCCTAAAACGATCTGGAAGAAGTCCGTTTAGTCACAACAGTTTTTTTGGATCGAATACATGGCAAGCGGTTCCAAGTCGGTCCAAAATCAAGGCTGGGAAAAAAGCGGGCTATGCTCGTGGTTTAATGCAAGTTACGGACTGGACTGTTGAAATTCTAGAAGATGAAAAGGGGGAGCTCTGAGACCACCTCGTGAATGTTGATCAGAAAGACATGACGGATCCAAACTTGAACATCGCTGCCGGAATCAGGTGGCTATTTCGCAAGCAGGAAACAGCTTCGGCAAAACTTAAAAAGCCAGCGGATTGGATATGGGCGGCGGCTGATTACAAGAGCTATCTGGATGAGTTCCGAAAAAATCCTGACCATGAACAGATGAATAAACTTATCAAAGCTTATGAAACACTTCAGAAAGACAAGGGGAAAAAGAATTGAAAGTCGCTCGTTTATTGATGATTTTAGGAGGATTTGGGGTCTTGGTTTTTTCCATCACAACAGGTTGGAGCGCCTCTTTTTTGAGTGAAAAGGATTTTAATCTTCAGGAAGAGTCAAATCATCAAAGCCCTCCCGTCAGTTACTTTGATGAAGAAGGGACGTTGGTTCCTTCTTATAACGAATGGTTATGCTTTTCGATTGAGGGACTCACCTTGACTTGCTCGGAGCATGAGATGGATGAGCTCATAAAAATCCCTGTGCTTGTTTCTTATGCTGGGAAGAATGCTTTTGAGATCGAGCCCTCACCGACGGATGGAGTTGACTGTGGGCAAACTCTTGAAATTTGGAAAAATCTATTGGAGGGGGAGCAAGGTTTTTGTGTTCTGGCAGCTTATCTCCAAGATCTGCCTAGCGGAGGCTTAAAAAAGCGATCTTTATGGATTTTGGAAGCTCTCAAGACCGAACAAGGCTATTGGTTAAATCCTTCATTGAGTGGAAGGTTGGCAACCAAGGGAATTTAGTGGTGTTATTCTAGATACAAGCGGTTCAAAAGTTGTCGATCAGAGTGTGCCATCTCACTTCAGATAAACTTCACATCTTGAAAACTTGATTTCACCTCGGGTTTGGTCATGTGCCGGATGTACACTCCCTTCACCTCTCGGCTCCTCAATTTTCAATCTGCTCGTCTCTCTTTGCGAGAGGTTATAAGCACGTAATTAAATTAGCCATGGTACTCAAATAAGATTTGGTTAGAGGGTATTCACAAAATCTTCCAGCTCTTCGAGGGAAAGGGCTCTTATCTTTGCATCGAGTTTTTTTCCTACAGAAAATTCACCTCGAAAATAGCTGATATTTTGAGTGGAGGTGGAAATCGTCTTTTTTACATAATCGAGCTTGGTGAATTTAAAAAATAGAATTGAACTCTCATATGTAAAGTTTCTGTAACCTGAAAGTTCAAGAATCGAGTGAATGGCAAGATGAGCTTTGACATCTGCTGGACTAAAAAGGCTGCGTCCGATGATCCAAGGATGCGTGTGAGCATCTTTAATGATAAGTTTTTGATTTCCTGGGATTTTTTCTTCCCTCAACTTCAGGATCATTTTTTTAATTGATTCATAAGGATTGACCTCTGTAGACTCGCCGACGGTTAACTCTGACTTGAAAATCAAATTGTTGTCCTCATCGTAAACATCAATGTAGTGAACTTCTCTCTTGCTTTCATTTAAACTTTTCAATGCGGCCTCGTAATCCCGATCTGTCATAGGAGTTCGCTCAGAGTTGAAGGATTTCGGAATATATAAGAAATCGGGAAGGGGGAGGAAATCCCATTCCAATCGACCGTGGGGTGGTTGAGCGTTGTTGCGATGGACCCTTTTGAAATACCAAGGCCAATCAAAAGGACCGCAAGGAGAGTGAAGATTGCAGGGTTTTGTTTCATGCAACGATTCATTACAGTCACCATGCCAAATGGATGAGGCAATAGAGGGGTTATGAGTTTCCTAAGAGCCAATTTTCGTCATCGATGTGCTTGGTTTGGTTCTTTGTGAGATTTAGAAATATGGAGGCAAAGTCATTTTACGGTCGGTGAAGCGGCGCCGTTTGCCATTGTTATACGAGGCTCATTGATAGAGTGGACTTTTAACTCATGCAGTGGAGATGCGGGGAGCCATTCGGAATGGAACTCTTCCCGCACGAGAGTTTTTGCCACTCCAGGCGCCTGGAAAATAGCGGCTGGTGTTTTCGCAGCATTTAAGATCTGGGAAAATGTTGATCTATGGTCTTACTCCGGCATGTGGACTGCATGATCTACAAAAACAGTCCGATAAAATCAGAGAGGCCGGACTCGTCCCACTTTTCCTCGAAAGAGGTAACGAATTTAGGAAGTGTCAGTGCCATCAATTCTTAGTCGCAAAGACCGGCTTCACGCAATTCTTGGTAAGCGTCCAGAGCGTATTTGCGTGTGGTATAAAATCCCGATGCTCTCGTCCCATCTTCGTTGGCCACGTAGTAATAACCTTCACGTGAATTTTTAAGAGTGCACCGGTTTCGACCCGTTGATCCTTCGCAAGTGACTCTGACTTGCCCATTGAGAGTGTCGATGACCGCGGAGTTCCCAGGTTTCAGTTCAATCACAGATTCCGCAAAACTTGCTCCGGAAAAAAAGACCACAGCACTCAATACGAATAAGCGAACAAAATTCATAATTCCCCCCTTTTTGTGGTGCCCCAGTGGAACGTTAAAGGACTGATGGGGTCAAGTCAAAAGAAGGCAAAGAATTTTTAATAGAGCCAATTGATATAAAGCATAATGCTAGAAAGTATGCCCACAAAGGTAAGGACGACGTATTCTCCGGAATTGTCCACATCCAGATAGTCCTCGCAAGACTTCTTCTTCACATGAAGAAAGTTTGCATCCTTGTACATTTTTTTCCAGGCAAAGGCTTTGTCCCAATTCTTTTTGTATTTTGGAGTCAATACGGGATTGAATTTTTTCTTTAGAACTTTCAGCGAAGATTTTGCTTTTTTGGGGACATTCATCAAAGCATGACCATAGGTCACGATGGCCAATTGTTCTCTGAAATTTTTAGAGAGGTATTTGCTCGAGATGGTGAATTCGGCAAGTCCCAGAAAAAGATTCTCAACTTTTGAGAGCTCTGAAATTCCGTATCCATAGACCTCCTGGGACTCGAAATAGCCTTTCCATGTGGTGGACATCCAAAAATTAAAGTCAGCGATGGTTTCATCTTTGGTGTTGCGAAAAAGATCTTGAGTGAGTCTCTCTAACTCGAGAGCGCCGTCTTTCGGACTCATTTGAGAATATTGAAGCGCCGAAAAGATCGACGCAATTCCGGTGTAGTACTCTTGTCCAAAATCGACGGAGGTTTTTCCTTCTCGGGTGGAGCTAGCAAACCCTGAAGATGTCTTTCCAGGAGAGCGAAGCGCATCTCGCGCGTTGTTTATTTTTTTAATGACTTCCACTGCGGTTTTTTCGAATTCCGTTCCGCGGTAGTGGTCGGGAAAGAAGTTTTTCACCGCTTGGCGGTAGCGCGTGTTCACAAGTTTTTCTTTTTCGGAGGCGCTGGCCGAATTGAATTCGGATTCCGAAATCCCAAGAATCTCCAGCGAGGATCGGGATTGGATGATCTTTTGAGCCCGGGACTGATTGAAGGTCTGCCCAAAGGCAAAGCAGGAATTCAAAATCAAGGCGCCGGCCAGAGCCAGGCGGAGGACTTGAAAAGTGAATGCATTTGGCTGGAAAATTGAGCTCATGGATTCTAGGGATGCAAATCTTGGAGCCGCGCCAAGAGTGGGTGAGTGGCCTCGCAGCAGGCCCCAGATGGCTATAAGTCCCCTTCAGGCTGGTGGTCTCGTTCCCCGCCTTTTGAGCGGTGTCCTGATTGAGCCCTCCAAGCAAAAAAGGTCACTTTGTCATTTTGTCAAAGTGACCCTCCTTCCCTTCGGCCATTTGTCTTCAATCTGCAAAGAAGGTATGAATTTTTCAAATTCGGGGAGGGGAGACTTTGGATTTACTCAGATTTTGCAATTCATCTTTGAAGACCTCAAAGATAATTGCCATTTTTGCATTCGGCTTGGGAATTGGGACCTCGAGTTTTGGCAGCAAAATCACATATAAAGATCTTCTGCTTCCGGAGGACATTCAGCCGGGCTACAAAGCACCTTTGAAGATTTCTGACCGACAACTGAGAGAAGATAAGGAAATATTGCTTCTAGGTTTAAAAAAGGGATATGCAGGAAAATATATCCTTTCAGAGGAAGTCCTAAGCCAGCTCTATTCTGACATCGAATCGATCGAATCCCTTTCTACGCCAAAAGAATTTTGTCAGAAAATTTCTAAGGCATTGGCAAAGGTTCCGGATAAACATTTGAAAGCCTCATTGGTAGGTGAGTGGTGTCATGAAGTTTCAAATCCTGTCCCTACGGTTGGAGAAAGTCTTTCTCGTCAAAAGGATGTCGTTTGGTGGGTTGAGAACCGGACAATCAAGTCTAAGAAAGTTCTCTATATTTCCATTTCGAGCTTTCCCAATCACTCAAGTCCGGTTTGGGATGGCTTCTTGGAAAAAGTAAAAGCGGAGGTGAATTCCTCTGAGGCTGTGATCTTTGATCTTAGGGGCAATGGCGGTGGAGATGACACCACCGGATATCGACTGTCAGCAATTTTTCATAAGGTTGAAAGGGATTCAGATTTCCCAAACCCTTATTGGAAGCAGATCACGCGGCAAACATCTGAAACTTTGGCGTTAAAAATGAATTTCGCGGAAAGTGGAATTCGGTGGGGTTGGGAGCCGAAGAGCTTTTTCGTTGATACCAAACATGAACTAGAGAAAAAGTTAAAGCTCGCACTGAATGGCGAACTGCCCGAAGAGCATGAAGTCACGATCGATCCCATACACAAAGACTGGAAATTTTCAGGCTATAAAATTCCAGTTTATATTTTAATGGATGAGCGTTGCGGTTCGAGCGGAGAAAGCACAATAGATAGTTTTGAATTCAACCCGTATGTCAAAAAGGTCGGACGGCACACATCGGGCGCGCTTCATTTTGGGAATGTGTCTGGACTTTTTTTAAAGAACAGCAAAGTTCGAGTTCAAATTGCGACTCACGCAAATTTTTATAGGGATGGTCGGTTCGTGGAGAAAAAGGGGATTCCGCCGGACATTGAGGTGCCGCTGGGTGTGGATGCTCTTGATTATTTGGAAGAAAATATTTTTTAGCTTCGGGATTTGCGAATCTACCCTGGGGAGGGGAAATGAGATTTCTGCTTTTTTTGATCTTTGTGAGTTCAACGCCGTTACTTGCGGCACAAGTAGACAAAGATGCCACCTTGGATTTTTACGAAAGAGTTTTGTCCTGTAAACCACTGACACTTTCCTGCTTAAAAGAAGTGGGTCTGATTTATCAATCTAAGGAAAACCTCTTTATCTTTCATGGCCATGAAGATTTAATTCAACCCGACGAATGGATTTCGGCAGAAAGGATGGCCGCTCATACAGGTCTTCAGATTCTTCTTCAGCCAAGCCTTCCCGGGTTGGGTTGGGTTCCGGTATTTGATGCGGTTGTTTTCTCAAAGGAAGACTTGGCAATTGCCAATCTCAGCTTGAAGGCGGTGAAGTCCGAGTCTTTAAATGGCATGAATGCGATCAAAAGAAACATCTTTGTGGCAAGACAAGCCTTTCAAAAATACTATCGGTTGCACCATTTGCCGGAAACCTTTGGTTTTTCAGTTACAAAAGAAGGGCTATTGGTCCCGAACTTAGGAACACCCGATCAAAAGTTACGGAATGTCTTGGTGACGGGCGCTCATCATCTGCTGGGAATTTCAAAAGGAAAGCGGCGCAAAGCCTGGCTGATGATTGATTTTGCAGAAGACTCTTTTAAAAAGTTCTCGACCATCAAAGGCAAGGACGGCACAGGGCGAGTTCCCTACAAGGGAACCTTTTTGCATTTGAGAGATTCCAGACAAAAAGCTCGAATCAAATTGCCTCAGGTACTAAATTTGGATTCTTTGGTGAAACGGTCTCGAAGATCCAATGAGTTGGCCCGCTACTTTGTGTTTTTGAATCACAGTGTCTTTAGGCTAGACCGCACCGGCCACGAAATCATCCAAAAGTGCGAAGCCCTTTTGAACAATTAGGTGCCACGCACCTTTTGGTAGCGCATCTGCGTTAATTCTCCGTTGGGATGTTTTAGTTTCCTCGCCAAAAGACAGGTTCCTCTCCTGAGGCATGGTTTCCTACGTCTTAGATCAGCTAGAATAGATGCTATCGGAGGAAGCTATGGTTTTCAGATTTGGCGTTTTAATTTCTCTTTTGTGGGCCATTCAAACACAGGCACGGCCACTGTGTACTTTTGGCGAAACCTTTTTGAAACCTGGAAAGAACAATGTTTGCCTACAAAAATTAAATGTAAAGGCGAAGTCCAAAGAAGATCGAGTGCTGCTCCGAAAAATGATCTCGAGATGGAATCCTCCCAAAGACCTTTTGGTGCAGTTGGTTTCCGGTGGTTTTATGGCCTTTCGAGGCAGTCAAAAGATTGCTCATGCCGTTTGGATTCAAAAGAAACCACTGACTCTCTATTGGAATGGTTCCATTCGAATGATTCCTCAACCTATGAAGTCGGTAAAAAAAACGGTGGATGCACTTTTGAATCAAAAGGTCAGTTGGCTTGAGGTTCTGCACCTTCTTCCGGAGGCCCAAGCTCAAAACTCCAACGAGCAATTGGGAAAAGATCTTTTGGTTTACTTTATGTTCAAAGATATGGACTCAGGAGACGATGCGGCTGGGGCTGTAAAAGCATTGCCTGAAAATGAAGATCGTCCATATTTTCCCAATCAGACTGCTTGGGAAAAGTGGGTGAAGGGCTCAACGGTTCAGTGTACGGAAAAAGGTGTTCAGAATTTGGTTTATAAACTTCCCGATGGAAAATCCCTTTCTCTGACGGCGATGGGACGAGGTGAATTTATAGCGACGGGTTTGGTGCCCGGGAAAAAAGTTAGAATCAACTATGCGCCAAGCCAAGTGGGTGCACCGTGCTTGTTGGCATTTAAGGAAAAGATCGATCAGAAGTACTGCCAGCCTGCTTGGCAGCGTTTGTTTGCCCAAGAGCCCTCCATGCAAAAAGAGTATATGGAAGGTAATGCTTCCTACTTGAGCTGCAGCAGCTTTTCGGAAGAAAACAAGAGGAAGTGTGAAGACTTTTGGAGAGAGGCGGGCAAACAATTTGTAACTTTTCAGGATGCACATCTTGATATGAGTCATCAGCGTGGAAACGCAGAGATGTTTTTGTGCGAGGATGAAGATTGCAAGGTTCAGAGGAAGTTGGATCAGGTGGATGAGTTTCAAAAATTGATCACAACGGATAAAGAAATCGCAGACAGAAAAGAGTATTTTGAAAAGCAAAAGCAGGAGTCCCGGGCCGCTTTGGTGGAATACTTAAAGAAGGCGGGAGTAAAGGGTGCGGATCAAGCCTGCCGAAAGCAGGAGTGTACCTTTCCAGCGGCGACTTCCATGTTGAAATTGGAGCAAATCAGCGAAGCAAAGGATTTGTTGGCTCGCGCCAATGGGGAGTTTGATCCGAACAGAAGTTTGAAGGGGTTTAATTTTACTCAAAATATTTCACATGCGGTTCAAGGAGCTACGGTCTTGAGCGAGTGTTGCAAGTCGGATTCTTGCCGCAAGTCCGTGTGGAAAAGTCGAAGCCTGCGCTTAGAATCGGGCAAAGCCACTCGCTAGTGTTTTTAGTGGGCCGGGTGCAGATTTTGGAGCTGGTCTTTTTTCTTATGGCACCTGATCATGCCACTACCGACTAAAGCGTTTTGCGCCTCCTGAGCGAAAGCCTTGAAGCAGACGGATGTCTCTTCGACCTCGAAGCAATCCCTTAAATACCGAGGCCAATTCTTGGGCCATAAAGAATGTTTCTGTTTCAGTGGCTGTTCCGCGAATCAAACTGTTTGAGGTGGTGTCGGATTCGCTCAAAGGGAAGAGATATTTCGACTTTCCAATTCGAGAGAGGGAAAAGGCTGTGTGAATCATTCGGTAATTCGGCTTTGCTTTGTAGGCTGCAAATTTGGTCTGGTGAAAATTGATCACTTCGAACCGTCTTCGTGCGCGCGCCTTGGTGTTGCCAAAATCATTTCCGTGGATCGGGCTCAGGGTTTCAGACTTCAAAGTGTTGACCCGTTCATCCGATGGATCAATTTTCATAACAAAAGTGATCCCTGCGACTCGCTCCATGACGGAGCCATTCAGTATCAAGTCGGTAAAGGTAATGTAGGCATCAACCACAGAGAACCCCGTTTGAGACTCAACAGGCACAACAATGTGAATGGGATTTTCCCTTAGGTGCTTTGCAAAGGTCCATTTCTTTTCCGCTTCTCCCAGTTGAGTGGCCAGTTTAAAAGCCTCAACTTCTGAGGGTCCCATTTTAGAAAGGTCCCCGCCCATTTTAAGATTAGCGAGGGCTTTGATTTGTGCGGAAAGATCGGGATCCTTTTTGTTTTGTGATACTAAAATTCGAGCTTTTTCAACGAGGGACTCCAAGGTCACTGAAGTCAGTTGATCTTCACAACGGGGAGTTTGTGCACTGGAAGTAAAGTGCATCAGGCTCAAACTTAGAATAAGAAAAAGTGGAATTCGGATCATCAATTTTTTGAACTTCAATTTTCGGGCCCGCTCCATCTAGAAATAATTCTCGTTCAAAGGGACAGGATGTCGAACTTGATTTCCGTCAAGCAAAGATTGTCAACGGATCAGGGGGCCGGGGAAGTCGACAGCAAAGCTTCCTGGCACGGGTGAACGGATTTTCTCAAGACAAAAGTTTTCGATTCCGTATTGGTAAAATCCATGGCCATGCGGTTTCCTTCAGATTTTAAATCGTCCAAAGTCTGTCCTGTGGGGAAGTGGTAGATGTAGCCCGAAGATTTAACTTCCTTCAGCTCATAACGCTCTCCTAAAAAATCAGGCAAGGTCCAAATGTGATCAAAAGGCTTTTCTGTAAAGTAAGTTGTAATGAGGAGTCCGGTTTCCGAGTTTTCTGCAATCTTCTGAAGATTCTTAATGATGTAATCATTGATTTCTTGAATGTCATGAGTGGGCAGTTGGTCCGCATCCGGATTGGTCAGGTGGGTGGTTTTCACATGGGGAAGTTCCATGTCTAAATAGTTCCCGGGAAGCAGAATCACTTGAATCTTTGATTGGCCTTGAGTTTGAAGCCATTTTTCCAAATGTTTGCCGGCCAATTCCAGTCCATCCTCATGAGCGTCCGAAAGATAAATGGTTCCCGAATTTCCATATTTTTGAATAAGGTCGGTAACGGTTTGCTCAAGAACCAAAAACCGCGTGGGGTGGTCGCCAGCATCGGCCTCATAGTTGGCCGCACCGAGCTCTAAATGAAGAATCTGAGCTTGAGCTGCTGAGGCAACCCAAAGAAGTGCAGATAAAATGGAAAGTGCAAAGAATCTCATGGCCTAATCAGAAGCAAGAGCAGGGCCAGCCCAGAATAAAATTAAGGCGAACCCTCCGCCCAAGCCTTCAACGAAGTGCCAATTTCCGCCACCTTTGCGCACCGCATACAGATTTAGGTGCCTGGCACCTAAATCTGTATGCGGTGCGTATCGGAAAAGGAAGCAGGTACCTTTTGGCGTTAGGGGGTGGGGATTTTTTTGCCGTGGTGGGATTCGACGATCATGCGCAGGACGGCTCCGCGGGTGACCAATCCGACCACCACGTGGTTTTCATTCAAGATCGGAATGCGGTGGATTTTGTGTTTCATAAAAAGTTGATAGGCCAATTGAAAGGGGTCGGTTTGTTTGAGCGAAATCATCTTGTCCGCAGGAGTCAGTTCTTTCAAGCAGTGGCCCACTTCCGCATCACTTCCAAAATGAGCCAAGAGTTGAAGCAGAGCTCCCTCTCCAATGATGCTGATCAACCGACCGCCCATATCGACCAATGGTGCCCCACTGATCTTTCGTGCGATGAACAGCTCGGCAATTTCCCACAGCTTCATCTTAGGGGTGAGCGCGGTCACCGTGGTGGTCATTACGTCTTTGATCAAGACTTGGGATTTTTTTGCAGCTGCTGAGTCCATACTTTATTATCGGTTAATTTTGAGCGCCCCAAAAGAGCCATCCCAGTCTGAGCCCATGCAACTGGACCAAAGGCACCTTCTGCAAAATTTCTAAAATCTAAAGGGAGTGCAAGTACAAGCTGACAAAGTAAAAACAAGGATAGGCACTCAGCCAACTCCAAAAAAAGCGATTGAGTCCAAACAGGTAAACATTCCCCAAATGAAAAAGTCCTGCGAAGCCAATAAATCCCAATGACATAGATGGAGACAAAACACTCAATGGAAACAAAACTTCAAAGAGCAACACCATCCACGTCAAAACAAACATGACCCCTGGTGCCTGAGCTAAAAAACGACTCACTCGATTTTGTTGATAACTGGGATTGTTCACAAAATCTGTTAGCGCAGTGCCGGATCTCCATGAGGGCTCCAGCACTTTTAAGTAACCAGCCTTAAAATAGGAAAGAGACAATTGAAACGAGATGTATGAGAGAGCTCCCATCACCACATAAAAGTTTTCGGGAAAAGCAAAAGCCAAGGTGCATCCACCCAGGACAATCACATTCATGTAGTCACTTCCCCCATTAAAGGTTCCCCGCCAGCGAATCAAAGTTACAAAGTGAAGAACTAAAAGAAAAAGCAGCAAAGCAAAGTGAGCTTTAAAAAACAGCGCGACGCCCGCAACAATTCGAATCACATTCCAAATGAAAAACATTCGTGGCCTCATAAAGAGTCCAAAAACGGAGGCTAAGATTTGACTGGAAGAGGACAACTCCTTTTTGAGGTCGACCCATTTCCAAATTCCAGAATCCGAGTAGGTCTTATAGAGAGCGAGAAATTCCAAAGACTGAACCACCGCAAGGATTCCACAAAGTCGGGCACTCAGTCCCAAGGCCTCAAGCATGGTCATGGGAAATCTCGTAGATCGGGGATTTCATAAAATCTTCGCCAATCCCATTCGGATCCGAAAGAGGATGTACAGAAATTTGAAATTGATAACGTCGCATTTGGGGATTTTGTGTCTTCAATTCGAAAGCCACCATATTTTTAACAACTTGATAGGATGGCAAGGCTTCTACCGAATCAGGAGAGGTGTTTTCCAATTCATTGATGTCCGTCAGCAAGTGATGAAGGCTGTTGTGACAGGCGTGCAAATAATTGTTGTGAGGGTTCCAAAAAAGATTTTTCACGCTTCTTCTTAGGGGAGGTAAAACTGTCTTCCAGGAATCCTCAGAGTTATCGCCGTCACGGGCACTCAATCGAATCTCTGGGGTGACATCGACAAAAAAGACCCAAGCTGGCAAAAGTGCTCTGAGAAAAAATCCCCAATTCATAAATTTAGTGGCTTTCCTGCCGAACACGATCTCCGAAATCCAACATGGAATCTTCCATTTGTTTCAACAAGATGTTCTCTTGATCGTTTGCAAGAGTTTCCAATTCTTGCAACTCCCGATCGATTTTCTTTTTTCGCTCTTCGGGAAGTGTGCTGTAGGAACCCGATTTTAAACGGGAAGCCAAATTTGTGTAGCAGGATTTCGCAACTTTGGAATTGGGAATGTCACGGATACACCTCTTATAGAAAGCCTCATAGGCATGATTGGGATAGATAGGGTTCAAAGAGTTGTAAGTCACACCTAAGTAAAAGAGCGCTTGAAAATAAGATTCATCCCGTTCCTGACTCTGAGCCAAGATATGATGCAAATTTTCAGAGGCCACCATAAGTTCAGGAAAAGCCATTTTCAAATCGGAGTGCTTTAATGAGGCTTTCAAAAGATCTCGAATTTGATCCATAGAAGCAGGATTTTCTCCAAAGTAAATTTTCGAACTCCATAGGGGATAGGATTGAACCCAGGCTTTTACATCTTTGGTCCATGGAGTTTTCTTTCGTGAAGACTCCAAATAAAATTGAAAAAGCCGTTTGGCTTCTTTGGGATCTCGCTCAATTCGAATCAAAATGTTGGCCGCGTTGACCAAGGCATGAAAGCGCTCTTTCTCTTCTGTGGATCGATGAATCACCGCTCTTGCTCGATCCACCCCTTGATCATACTGTCTGAGAGCAAACAAATAAGAAACTTCCACTGCGGGATTAAGGGGGCCTGTGACCAAGGGGTTTGCAAGATGCAAATCCGTTCGCCCGTTGGCCGTGCGGCTGTGACAACTGATGCAATAGTTGGGAGTTTGATTGAGGATTGGCCGGGCCAAGTAGTCTTTGTGGTCCGCCAAAGTTACCAACGCCAAATCCAAATCTGCGGAAAATGCTTGGACGTTGTAAGAAAAAAGAGGGTCCGCCATATTTTGTGCACGCTCTTCATGAAAGGCCATCAAGGTTTTTTTGAGCTTCTGAGTGTCCTCCAGTAAAACCTGGCGCTGCTCTGGATTCTCAAAGGTTTCATCCTTCCCATTGAGTGCCAGAACTTGCTCAAATTGGAGAACCAATTCGTGCATGGTGGGTCGCCACGGGGTGGTCTCGGTTTTTAGGGGTTTGTCCGAGCAAGCGAGAAGCATTAAAAATAACAAGTGCACGTAGGCAAAGCGTCGCATTTTATCATTTCCTTTGTTCGTGAGATGGCCCTATTTTATAGTTAGTCCTTATGAAGGGTCAATTTTTCATCCGAAACTCATATAAGTTGGGACTGCTTGGTCTCATTTCGTTTTTTACCTTTTCAGCTTTTGGAGGTCCAGTTTTGTCAAAATCCATCTCTTCCATCGACGGCAAGCCTCTTTCCTTGGATCAATATCCCGCCAAAGCCTATTTGATTGTGAACATCGCAACTCAATGTGGCTACACCAAGCAATTGAAAGGTCTTGAAGACCTTTATTTGAAATACAAAGATCAAGGTCTCGTTGTCTTGGGCATTCCCAGCAATGATTTTGGTGGGCAAACTCCAGAAAAAGACTCAGAGGTGCTGAAATTTTGCAAAGTCAATTATGGAGTGACCTTTCCCCTGACAGAAAAAGTTTCCGTCAAAGGAGAAAATACTCATCCCTTCGTGAAGGAGCTTTTGAATCAAGAGCAATCTCCGAAGGACATTCAATGGAACTTTGAAAAATTTCTGTTGAATTCAAAAGGTGAGAGGGTGGCTCGGTTTCTTTCTGCAGTGACTCCAGATTCCCCAGAAATTCAATCTGCCATTGAAAAGCAGATTCAACCTTAAAAGTTTGAAGTTTTATTCACATTTTCTTAAATCTTGACTCAGTCATGTCAGATCTTCCTTCGGTTAAAATGGATGCAAAGCAATCTAAAGTTTCAACCTAAAGGAGTGACACATGAATCGAAAAATAAAAGATCTGATCCAAATTCAGGAATCTCCTAAAGTTTCTCTTTTTCTTGAGTGGAAAAGCATGGGGCACAATTTTGATGAATTTAGAATCTGGCTGAGAAACATTCAAAGTGAGATGAGTCGAAAAGATTTAAAGGTTCCTGAATCCATTTTGACAATTATGGAAGACGCCAAGGTCTTTGGGAGAGAGTTGAAAATTCAAGATCACTTAAGACTTGGAGACAAATACGGAGCCTTCTATTTTTCAGGAAATCATCAAATGGCTTTTAATACGCACTTTCGAAGCAAAGATCAGTTTTTTCTGGATGATCAATTTTTTGTCCTCCCACTTTTAAAATCGCCGGAGACCTTTCCGGTTTTGGCATTGAGTGTTCATTTGGATCAAGTCCGCGCCTTTCAGGTGGACCACTACCACGACGTCGCGGAGATCACCTCAGCCTTTGAGTTTCCGGAATCTCCAGTGATTGAGGGAAGGGAGCGCATGTCCGAGCAACGTTCTCACAATTTTTCAGGCCGAAATGCCAGTGAAGTTGCACAGGATCATGACGAGGAAATGGTTCGAAGATACATGTCAGAGATTGCCGACGAGGTTTTGCGAAATTTTGAATATATCCCTCGAGTTCATCTTTTTGGATCTCCAAAAGTCACTCATGTTTTGGAAGATCAGTTGAAAAAACGCAATCGAAAGGCCCAGGTTGAGTCTCACTCTTACATCACCTCATCAAAGGCTCCCGAAATCAGAAAGGCCATCCAAGAAATGGTTTCAACCCGAGAAAATTTTGAAAGTTTCAAAGATTTAAAGTCCTTTCGGACCGAACCCGTCACAGACCTCAAGGAAGTCATTTGGAGCCAGGAGATGGGCAATTTGGCTCGCCTCCACATCAATCAGTTCTGGTTGAGTGATGCTCTTGGCAAAGGGGAGGATCTGGCCTCTTTAAAAGCTTTAAATCGCTTTGTGGTGAGTTGTTTGGACGGAGGAGTGGATGTGCAGTTGTCCGCGAATATGGAAGATTTGATTGCCGGGGAACTTCGAGGCCAAAGAGTGCGACCCCCTCAGTTTTTTGAAAATCCTTCCTTGGAGATGATGGAACAGCTCAAGTACTGAAGTTTTTCCTTGAGAGGTGTGAACCCTTCGCCTAAATTTTAGGAGATTCACACTTATGAGAGGTCAAAATGAACTCTAAATTCTCAATTTATTTAGGAATGGGCGCCATTCTACTGACTGGCGTCTTAGGGTGTAGTGACATTGGTTCTCAAGGAAAAAGAGGAGTGGTGCCGAACACGCCCTCCGGGAACGAAAAACCTGGACAGCCTAGCCTGAGTGGAAAGACCTCGAAGGAAGTTCTGGATATCAAATACAAGAAGGCAAATTTGCTTTGCCGCGTTTGGATTCAAAACTCTTCGGACATTGACCCTTCAATCGCCCCTCAAGGAGAAGCATCCATTGCACTTTCCGATGAAAAACTCTTAGAAACCCCTTTGTCCTTTGAAGGGGATCGTTTGGGATTTTTACTCACTTCAAATTTTAAGGTGAAGTCTTTTGAGATCTCCAGTTACACCTATGAAGACAAATCCCAAAAGCCCGTGGTGAAAGAGTACAGTCCACTGATTAAAATTTCCCATGATGCGACTTTAAGGGTTTCCTTTGAGGGGGGAGAGTCCTTAAAAATGGACTTTGCAAAAGGAGATTTTGTCATTCTTGAGGGAATCCCAACCGAGGTGGGTCAAATGCAGATCGAGCGCAGTTCTGATGGCACCGTTCGAAAAATTCTGCTTCAGTGTGACCTTGACTACGAACTCAACGACCGCTTTAAAAATTAATTTTGCTCCGAGATCGAACTTGAGTCAGGAAGTTTTCTGGATGGCGGAAAAATAAATAGGGCCATAGCCTTGAGTGTCGGGCAAGATGATCCAGCCCAGTTCAGTTTGTTCAAGGCCCACAGATTTTTCCAAAGCGTTTTTGGTGGATTCTGAAAACACGTCTGATGCTGCTTTTACGAAATCTTTTTTCTTCTTTAAAAATCGTCGAACAACCTCATCATTTTCCACCGGGTTGATGCTGCAGGTGGAATAAACAATTCGAGCCTCGGTCTGGGCACACAAAAGGGCCGCACACAGCAATGTGTATTGCTTCATGGCCAAAGATTTCGATCGTTTCAAGCTCCACTCGGAAGTTTTCCCTGAATGAATTTGATGTCTCTCACCAGAACAGGGGGCATCGACTAAAATTTTTGAAAACTCTTTGGGATGAAAAAAACCAAATTTAGTTCCATCTTTGTTTCGTAGGGAAAATCGCTGGTGAATTTCTTGGGGCGAGTACTGCTCTAAAACCTTTCGAAGTCGTGTGACTCGTGCCGGAGAAGAATCATTGGAAAGCAAATGGCCCTGCTCTCCCAGTTGAGAAAGCAATCCCAAAGATTTTCCGCCAGGAGCTGCGCACAGGTCTAAGACCTGGTCTTCGGGATGAACCTGAAGAGCGAGGACCGGCGCCAAGGAAGCTGGATCCATAATGTAATTTTGCAAGTGCCCCGCGGAAGATCGGGATTGTGACTGTTCTGGATTTGAATACACATGATTGCCGGGGGACAAAAGCCCCTCAAAAGCCCCGTCCAAAGCCATGTTGGATTTATGGGAAAATGGCGAGAAACAGATTTGCTTTTCAGGAGAATTCAAATGCTTTGAAAGCCCTTCCCAACGGGAGCCATAGAGATTTGAAAAATAGGAATTGAAATCAGCCTTCATTGAGATCTTTTAATTTTATTCACACTCTCTAGACAATTCAAAGACCCATTAAGACACATCGCAGCCTTATCCTACACACTCAAAGCATTCATAAAATCCAAATGAACCTTGAGGAGGTAAAACTTATGAAATTCAACGCGTTGACGTTCTTTGTTGCGTCCAGTGCTCTTTTATTTTTGTCCGCATGTGCATCCGGACCCAAAGCCAATATATCCTCAACATCAGATCCTTCGAACACCATTGCTCAAATGGAGTCTGAAATTTCCGAAGGCTATCGCAATCAATATGATGTGTTGGCACCAGAAATGTTTTCCAGTGCCCAAAGCTATTTGAAAGAAGCCAAGGAAGATTTGTCCGACGGAGACGACCGAGAAGATGTGATGGAAAACCTGGCCTATGCTCGTGGACATCTGAACAAAGCCAAAGAGCAAGTCCGCCAACGCAGTGCCAATGCGGAAAGTTTGTTAAATGCACGAGAAGCGGCTCTCACCAAGGGCATCCGTGGAAACGACAAACTGGAGAAAAAACTGAAAAGTTTGGATGAACGTTTTCGCACCAACTCGGATCGACTGGGGATGATGACCCCTGGGGAATTGAATGCCCTTCAACAGGGTTATTTGGATTTAGAAAAGAATGCGGTTCAAAACCGAGAGCTTTCCTCCGCCCGCCGAAAAATAGATTGGGCCATTTCAGAGGGGGCGCGGTCTCAAGCGCCTAAGACATTGGCTCGCGCTCAAAAAGACATGAAAACCGCTGAAAATGTGATTGCATCCAATGTTCGCAATGAAGCTGCATACAAGAACGCGGTGTCTGAAGCGAACACCTCGGCGGAACTTCTTTATCAGGTGGAAGACGTGGTTCACACCAACGGAAAGATTCTTCCTGAAGATGTGGCCCTTGATATTGTTGCAAAAAACCAAAGACTGAATGAGATGGATCGAAGAGTGGGTTCATTGAGTCAGGAGCTTGGAAAAACTCGAAGTGAGCTTTCGACAGTTTCGGCAAAAGCCGCGATGACGGATGAAGAGCTCGCTAAAAAAGAAAAGACCTTAAAAGACAAAGAGATGGCTTTGAAAATGGAACAAGCCATCGAAGAGGTGTCTCAACAGTTTCCGAAGGATCAAGCTGAGGTTTACCAAAATGGAGACAAAGTTGTGATTCGTCTCAAAGGTGGATTTCCCTTTGGAAAATCTGAAATTAAAGAGGATGCAAAGCCGCTTCTTGAAAAAGTGGGTGAAGTTGCAAAAAATTTGAACGCCAAGGAAGTGGTGGTTGAAGGTCATACAGATTCTATTGGTGACCAGGCTGTGAACGAAAGACTTTCTGAAGATCGTGCAAAGGCCGTTGCCGCCTTTCTTTCGAACGAAGAGGGTGTGATGAAGGACAAAATCGAAGCCAAGGGTTATGGATTTAACAAACCTCTTGCGACCAACAAAACCAAAGAAGGTCGTGCTCAAAACCGACGGGTGGATGTGATCATTTCAACTGGGGATTCGATGGATCAGTAGAGTCGGCATTTGAGGGAGTCACATCCTTCATTCCAGAACTCGAAGGGTAAAAATCCGATGGAGGGGGAGGGTAAAAACCTCCTCCTTTGTTTTGGGTAAAAACATGGATTCTCCCTTTTGAAACCTGCCGCAGAACCCACCCCATCAGAATTTTTCGAAACAGCATGCGAGTGGGTGGAAGCAAAAGAAGGATTCCAAAAGCATCGGTTACAAACCCCGGGGCTATCAATAAGACTCCGCCCACCAAAATCATCACTCCGTCACTCAACTCCTTATGGGGGCTTTGACCGCGGGCCATTTTTTCCTGAAGTTGGTTTAAGGTGGCAAACCCTTGCATTTTTACCAAACGGGATCCTGCCCAAGCGGTAAGAATCACCACGGCAAAGATGGGCCAAAATCCAAACTCTTTTCCCGCCTCAATTAACAAATAGATTTCTAAAACGGGGAAGACCAAGTAAGTTAAAAACAACATGACCCTTGTATAGCGAAATCTTCAGGGCGGGGTCAAACCTCATAAGGTCGAATTTTTCCGACGGTAGAGTGAATAAAATGCATGCGCGTGAATGGCAAGATGAATTGTCAGTGAAGGGTTATGTGTATTTTTCGGATCTCGTCTCTTTAGATGGGGTGAAAAACCTTCTTTCATGGGCAAAGGTTCAAGAGTCAGAGGACCGTTTTGATCCTGCGGGGATTGGAAAGGGAGTCCGCAAAAGAATCTCTGAAGACCACCGGCGGGATGAAATTTTGTGGGTCAAAGATTGGACGCTTCCTCCGCTCAAGGAGTTTCATGACAATCTTTCCTACCTGTTTGTGGAACTTCGTCGTGGATTGTTTTTGCCCCTCAAGCGCTTCGAGGGGCACGTTGCTCACTACCCCAAAGATTCATTTTATGTGAAGCACATCGATCGGCACAAAGTTCAGCCGCACCGACTGATGACGGCGGTGTTTTATCTCAGTGACATGAACCCTGGAGAGGGCGGCGAGCTGGTCCTTCATTTGCCCGAGGGAAAGCAAACCATTCATCCTCAGGCCGGAAGCATGATTCTCTTTCAAAGTGAGATTCCCCATGAGGTGCAGATCACCCACAAAGACCGGTGGAGTTTGACCTGTTGGTTTCGCGATGACGTTCTTTAGAAGACAAGGCCTAGCTGCCACTGGGATTTATTTTCCGAAGCGATCTTGTCATATTTGATCTGAGTAAAAGTGTAGCCCATTAAGATTTTTGCTCCAGTTCCGAACTCCAAACCGCCCCCGGCAGACCAGGCGGAACCGCTGTCAGTGACGGAATAGCTGGCAGCAGGTGAGGTGTTGTCTGAGTTGGCGGAATGATCGATGTCTGCACTGACGTGGAGCGAGGCCACAGAGCCGCCGGCGTACACCAAGGCATTTGGAGAAATAAAATAGCCCATTGAAAGTCCAATGCGAGAGGAGCTCCCTCGCGCTTTTCCTTCCCAGTTGTATCCACCCGGACCGAACTCTCCATTTTGATTTCCAGATTTGGAAGTTTGGTAGTATCCAAAAGATCCAGAGACGGACATCTGAGGGCCAGCGCCATTTTCTCCCAAAAATTGCCATTTCACGCCAGGTTCAGCACCTCCCGAAAAAGGATAGATATTGAGTCCCACCTGCAGGCGATCGATCAAACTGTAATTGAGGCCTCCGAAAAAGGCCGAGGCACTTAGAATTTCAGGGTGATCCAAATCTGGAGGCCGCTGACTCGCGTCTCCAGAAAACTCATAACTGTGGCCCGAACGTCCTCCCAAAGCCACTCCAAAGCTTCCTTGGGACTTCCAAACCACCGGTGACTCCACCATGGGATCGGGAATTTGAACATTCAAATTTGAACAGGCAGAGAGAAAGAGAAACAAGATTGTAAAAAAGAGTTTTAGAGTCCAAGACTGCGATTGAGAAAAAGGGGTATGTAATGTTTGAAGCATAAATCCATTCGGCCTCGAATTGGCTTTACTGTCAATTCGCTCCAAGCAGAGTTCGACCAAAAGAGAGGCTCTAAAATTTTACGAAAAGTGTTTTAAATACTCTTCATAGCCTTCTGCAGCCAAATTTTCTTTGGGAATAAACCGTAGGCTTGCAGAATTCATGCAATAGCGCTTTCCGCCGCGATCTTTAGGACCATCATTAAAAACATGTCCCAAGTGGGAATCCGCAATCTTTGATCTGACTTCTGTGCGCACGCGAAAAAACATCGAGCGGTCTTCCTTTTCGGTCAGCGCATTTTCGTCCACGGGTTTGACGAAAGAAGGCCAACCCGTGCCGGAATCAAATTTGTCGGACGAAAGAAACAACGGCTCTCCACTGACGATGTCCACGTAAAGACCATCTTTGTGGTTCTCATTAAATTCATTTCGAAAGGGAGGCTCCGTGCCTTCTTTTTGAGTCACCTTGTATTGAAGAGGACTCAAAAGATTTTTAAGTTCCTCATCCGTCGGTTTTTTAAAGTTCTTCCAATGGGTCATAATATCTTAAAATCTCACAAAGCTCAGCAAAGTGACCTGAGAGTTTTCAGATTTAAATTGCGCCAACTCACCCATGTTTTCATTGGCGTTGACCACATCCTCATAGGTTAAAATAAAATTGATTTTCGAGTTCAATGCAAACCGAGCTGCTGGACCAAATTTCACTTCGTGAATGGGGCCCTTGGTTCGAGGAGTCCCTTCTTTGTCGAACTGATTGTAGGCATTGGCCGTGGAGGAATTGAAGTATTGATCTTTGTGGCCTGCTTGTAAGCCAAAGCCTGTTTCTGCATCCATCTTGTACCAAAAGTTCAAACGGTGTTCCAGCTCCCAGGATTTTGTTAACGAGGTTACTTCTGCATAGTCTCCGGCATTGTCCACAAAAGTGTTTTTATAGGCCGTTCGAGATTGGTGGTAGTAGCTGATCTTTTGATCATACTCCATATCAAAAACGCGGCTTAAAATTTTGCTAAAAATAAAGTGGTTTCGGTAGCGACCAATTTGATCGCGCTTTTGGCTGTTTTCACTGGTGGGCAAATAGATCCGACCCTCCCAGTACACGCCAATGTCCCCAGGAAGAAGAGTTAAAGCATCGTTGCGAAGAAACAAAATCACATCTTGAAGAAACAGCTCACTTTTTTGTACGTGACCGTCATTAAAGCGATCTCTTCCAGCGGTGTTGTATTGAAAGGGCAGACGAACTCCGCCTTTTAAATCATAGGTCAATCGCTTTGCAATAGTTAGATAGTTGTAAAAGGAAAGTCGGCCAGTTCCATTGTCTACGCCGTTCACTTCGGTTTGGTCGGCCTCGGTCGAGCCCAAGCTGAAAAAGCTAAAGGTGTAGCCGGACTCGTTAAAGCTTTCCACCACCGAAAACTGCGCCCAGGTGGGAAGTGATAAGGTCACAGCAAAAACAAGTATTGATAGAGAAATAAATTTTTGAATCAAAGATTTCACTGGGTGACCTCCTCTGAGGTTTTAGAGTTTTCTTTGGAATCTTCTTTTTGTTCCGCATTTGGTGTTCGAACCAATTTGGCAACCAAAGGCCAGTGGTCCGACACTCCGGTGCTGTGTTTGCCATTTCCAAATCGACCGGGGGATCCCCAGCGATTGAATTGGTAAAGACTTTTGTTAAAGACCGCAATGGAGTTGGGGTCCACCTGCCACTCGTTTTGACCGTTGGTCAGTTCTTTTTCAAAAAGAAAGACATCAAAAAACGACCACTCTCTTTTGCGGTGATAATAGTAGGTCCCTGCGCAGGATTTGCAGCCGATTTTGTGAGAGATGACCCAGTCTCTGGCAGCCTGCTCTCCATAAAGTCGTTTCTGAGCATCTTCGCCCGCAGAAATATTGAAATCTCCCGCGGCAAAAACCAAAGCTTTTTCGGGAAGCTCTTTTTTGATTTGTGACAGCTTCTCCAAAACCACGCGCCGGTAGCCTGTGCTGGATCTTTGCGAAGGAAGGTGAGCGCCCAATACATAAAGGGATTCTCCATCGGGAAGTTCAAGCTCCACTTGAAGAATTCCGCGGGTGGGGTAGTTTTCTTTGATGTCGCTCACGTCCTCTCGGGCTAAAGTAAACTCAGGCAAAGAGTTTTCGTCTTTTTTTGTCAGATGAGCGGTTCGCTCTTTAGTGAGTTGCTCCTGAGTCTTTAAAGAGTATTTGATCTTTTCAAAGTCCACCACATGAAGCATGGAGGACTTCATAGGAAGTCGGCTGATCACACCCACATCAATTCCGCGTTCGTCAGGGCCTTCAATCAGCTCCACCGTTTTGTAATTGAACTGGGGCATGGCGGCTGCCAGATCTTTGAGTGCGTGAATGTTTTCAACCTCTTCCGCAATCAACACATCGGGACCGTTCCCGTCATTCACCCGGGAGATCACATCCACAAGGCGGGAAATTTTTCGTTTGTAAATGGTCTCAGACCAATCTTTGTCCAGGCACTCTTGGCGAAAACGCTTTGAGGTGCGGGTGAAGCAAAGGTTTTGGTAATAGGTGGTGTTTTTGATGGATCTGGGCAGAAATTCCTCGTCGTTTTTTCCTTCATCATCTTTGGTGTCGAAAAGGTTTTCCAAATTGTAAGTCATCAGAAAAATTTCTGAATCTTTGACCTGAACCAGTTCTTTCTTTTTGTTGAAGCTGGTACACGAAGTGAAAATGACGAGAGACAGCGAGACAATTGCAAAGTGTTTGATTTGAGTTTTCATTACTTCACCACCTCAAAGTCAAAAAGGAACAGCCGTGCATCCGGATGATTTTGAGTTTCTTTTTTATAGAGGCTTTCAATTTCATCCATTGCTTCACTGACGGTATAAGAATTCAATTTCAGGAAGTCGGATCGAAGGGCTTCAATTTTCATTCTTCGCATTTGGCCGATTTTAATTTTTCCAAAGGACTCGTAGTTTCCATTGGCATCTTTTTTACGACTGACCACATTGATGACTGAGCCCTGCTTGGCACAGAGGAGGCCGGTATGAACATCCCAAGCTGTGTTGGTCTTTCCAGAAACTATCAGATCCCAAACCTCTTTGGATGTGCGGTAATCTTCGAAGACCCGGGTTCCACAGGAAGCTTTTAAGGTGTCTCCTTCACTTTGAGTCTGTTCAAAAGTATTTCCTTTGATTCTGGCCACAACATTGTTTGTCGCAGACTTCGATACCGCTGGACTGGCACTGTCGCGAACATATTGAAAATAGGTCTGGGAAATGACGCCACCCTTACTTTCATTTTTTTGGCTGAACTGAATTTCTGATTTAAACAGGTTTAGAGTTTCATTTAAAATATAATTGCGAGCTTCGGAGCGACTTTCATTGCTGTAGAGTTTTTCTTTTAAAGAATTGAAGATTTCATCAAGCTTGTCCCCTCTTTCCTTAGGCTTCAGAAGAACGACCTTTAGAATGCGCGCGCGAACAGGGCCCTCATAGGGCGCAAAATTTGTTTTCCGATCTTTATTGACTAAGGTGACTTCGGAACCCACTTGGTAACAGTTGTTGGCTCCTGCTGTGGTGTGGGCAATGGATTTGAAAAAGACCAAATTCTCCATCCACTCTTTATCAATTCTTGCTTCACTCCAAGCGCTTCGGCAGTTCTCGGCCATCTCACCCGGTTTGTCGTAAACAATGGGAATGTTCTTTTCTAAGCGCTCGTTGAAGTTGTAGATGTTTTCATCGGTGGGAGCACAGCCGCTCAATCCACCCCACATGGCACTGGAAATCATCAAAGTCCATAGACCCTGCAAAACACGTCTTTTCAAAAGCCCCTCCCTTAAAAGCGTGAATGATGGTGGGCAAAGTAGCGTTTCCGTCGGCCCTTTGTCCAGTGCCGCAAAGCGCAATAATGGTTTTCTGACAATCTGAGTCCTTTTGTGTTCAAGTTTCGATCCTTTTTGGTCCGAAAAGCATTTTATGCTGCCGTGGCTGTCGGTTTTATCCATTCATATTCCCACTTATTTTTTGGTGATCAGCGCCATCTGCACTTTAGGTGTTTTTCTGCTGCCTTGGTGGGCAGAAAAGAATGGGGCATCCGAAAACACCGCATCGAAACTTTTTCTTGTGATTTTAGTGACTGGAATTTTTGGAGCACGCCTGTTTCATGTGATCTTTGAAGATTGGGAGCTCTATGTTTCTCATCCCATAAGCATTTTGTTTTTGTGGGAGGGGGGATTTGTCTTTTTTGGGGGTGCTTTGGCTGCGGGTGTGGCCAGCTGGTTTTGGCTCAAAAAATCCGGAGAGGATTTTTACTACTGGGCCGATCTCTTTGCTCCGTGGATGGCTCTTGGATATGGCCTGGGCCGCGTGGGCTGTTTTTTCAATGGCTGTTGTTACGGAACCGAATGCCACTTGCCATGGGCGGTGAAATTTCCTTCCCATATGAATGTGATTTTTCCGTTTGTTCCCAGGCATCCCACTCAGCTTTATGCCTTTGGTTTGGAAGTGGTTTTTGCGCTGATTCTTTTTGCGTGGTCTTTGCGCAGGAACTCGCGGTTAGAGCCCTTTAAAAATACAGGTCTTCTGTTTTGTGTGTGGATCTTTGGACACGGCATTTTTCGCCTGATCATGGAGCACTTCAGAGACGATGAGCGCGGGGGGCTTTACTGGGGCTGGAGTCTGTCCTCTTTGATTGCATTTGCTCTGATCGGCGTGGGGTTCTGGGGCTTTTGGGCCCGTCTGCAAAAATCAAAAAAGCATTGAGTTTTTCTGCAATTCACGACAATCTCCGGGACTAAGTCTGACCCACCAAAGGAGCTTCCTCGTGAAAATTTCAACATGGTCTTTCTTCTTGCCGGTTTTGCTTTTGGGTCTTTCTCCCAGTTGCAAATCCAAAACGGTGAAACCCACTAAACCTGAACCTATAGCGGCCGCTCAGAAACAAGAGCCCTCTCAAAAAGGAGTAAAAATGTTCGCAAAATTTGAAACCTCTCAAGGCAATTTTAAAATTCAATTGTTTCCAGACAAAGCTCCCAAAACCGTAGAGAATTTTGTGGGTCTTGCCGAAGGAACCAAGGAGTGGACCGATCCGCGCTCCGGGGAAAAAATGAAAAAGCCTTTTTATGATGGTGTGATTTTTCACCGCGTGATTCCTGACTTTATGATTCAAGGAGGGGATCCATTGGGTGTGGGAACGGGTGGACCCGGTTACACTTTTGAAGATGAATTCCATCCGGAGTTGAAGCACTCCAAGCCAGGAATGCTGTCCATGGCCAATGCCGGGCCGAACACCAATGGCAGTCAGTTCTTTATTACCGTGGCCGCAACGCCTTGGTTGGATGGCCGTCATAGCATCTTTGGCGAAGTGGTTGAGGGTTACGATGTTGTTGAAAAAATTTCAAACGTACCCCGTGGTGCTCAAGACAAGCCCAAAGAAGACGTTGTGATCAAGAAGGTCACCATCGAAAGAGTGAACCCGTAAAAAAATTTCCAGTTCGCGCGCATTTGATGCGACGCAACTTTGTTTGTGTTATAGAGAAGAGAAGCCTCGAAAAAAACTTTTCCAGTTTGTCCTCTTTGGACGTGAATTGAGAAATTTTCAATTCTTTGGTATAAAGTGAGAGCGCCAGTTTTCTATTCATTTGCACGCGAGGAGGATCAAGAGTGCTAAATTCCGTGGAAGTCACCGGTACATCAGTGAACAAAAATGAAACCCCTGTATTTCAAAGCGAGGCCATGGATCACGATTTGGTCATGTTGGACGAAATCGATAACATTCTTGAATTGGAAGAAAACGATTACCCTCAGTTTACATTGGCAAAAAACAAAGCACGATTCCTTCGCATGCTCACTTGGTACAAAAACAAAGAAGAGTGGTTGGACGTGGCTCCTCTCAGTGGAGTGAGCAAGTTGTTCAAACAGCAATCTAAAGAATTGGAAGGCATTCGCTCCAACAAATTGGATTACGAAATGGAACTTGAAACAGGAACTTTGACTCCGTCACAACGTTCTTACCGCAAAGACGAATTGAAAATGTGCAAAGTCCAAGAAAAAATGGCTGTGCATTTGATTGCTAAAATGCAAGTGAAGATCAAATCTGGTCGCCGCTAATTTTTAGGAATCTTTGAGGTGCTGAGCCAGCACCCAAACCCAATAAATCACGACGCCCGCAGAAAAAATGCGGGCCAACCATTTCACAGAAGTTCTTTTTCGATCCTCGCTGTATCTTTCCCGAATGGAATCAACATCCACCACTTTAAGCTGACTGCGCTTTTCAATTTGCTCGAGCAATTCTTTAGCTTGGATGTAGTTTTCGGAGGCCACTTGCAGGCGAACTCCACCCAGAACTCCAATCAAATGAGGCTGGTGGTAGAGGGCGTGACGATCGGGAAGTGTGGTGGTGATTCCGTGGGCTTCTAAAAAGCTTTTGGCGCCTTCTGCTTCGATCAAATTGTCATAGATGTGCAGGTTTTTGGGGTCTTTCATGACCTTATATATACAGAGTGGGGGGCGAAAAATCTCCAAAAATGCCTCAAAATAATTCATGAGTCATTTCAGGACCTTATGCCAAATTGAGAAAGTCTAGGTCATTTTTTCCTCATATTCTCAGATTGGTGCGCCGATAGGCTTATTGTGAGTCGTTATTGACTCATTATGAATAACTTGGAGGTCACCGAATGACTAATACGTCTCTTTACATCGTCACTGATGATCAGGAACAGGCTCAACGAATTAAAAACTTTGGAATGGGCATGGGCTGCAAGGTTGAGGTCTATACCACTGCCAAATGGGCTGAAAAAAACCAAATGGGTTCTGAGTCATCTTCTCAAGAGTTGCCTTTCTTGAGTGCCGGATCACAAACTGTAGATCCTGAAGGTGGAAAAGTGCTTCAGTTCAGACAGCCACAAGCGGCTCCTGCTGAAGACAACACTGTGAAAACCATCAACGAATTGGAAAGCATTGCCATTGAAAAAGCGATCTCTGAATTCGGTGGAAACTTGACCGAAGCCGCAAAAGCTTTGGGAATTGGCCGTGCAACTCTTTACAGAAAAGTAAAGCAATACGGAATTGATCCGTCTCAAGCGCGTCGTCAAAAAGCTGCAGCCAAGGCGGCTTAAGCTTTTGATTGTTAGCATCCAAGTTATTGGAGTTCAAAAAGCCAGCTCTTCTTTAAGAGTTGGCTTTTTTCATTTGCGGGTTCCATTAACCGTAAGTTGATCCGTCTAGATCGCATTCCAGACATAAAAAAAGCAAGGTAGGTGTTTTCGGAAAGGGGCGGCCGTAATCAATTTGATGAAATTTCCGGGTGGCGAAGGTGGATGGAGCGGTGATGTCCCTTGCAAAGCAATGTCAGGTTTTCGAGTTCATTTCCTCCTCCTTGAGAGAGGGGACGAAGATGGTGGATGTCCAGAAACTTGGTTTCATCACATCTTTTGCCGAGAGCATTGATGTGTGTGCACTGACCTTTTGAGTTGAGATAAACCTGGTGCTTTATCGAGTTCGACAACGGGGTTCTTCCCCTCGGCGTTTTCAAACTTTTTCCAAGTTGCGCTGAACCTGAGTTCGCGTTTGTAGAATTTGAATTTCTTTTTTTACCCATTCTCACTTTCTTTTTTAAAGGGTCGAATTTTTCGAGGTACAAGGAAAGGGATTCTTCAAAGACCATTTCCAGTGAGACGGGCTTTTGTTGTTTTTGACTCAAAACGTCCTGAGCACGCTTCATTTTAATCATTGTTGATTCGGAAAGACTCACATGAAGTTGGACGCAAACATCTTTAATAACGCAACCGCTTGCCAAAATCTTCTTAAGAACAGTGATTAAGAACAAAATGTCAACGGCAGGTTTCGGCCAGGCTGCGGTATTTGTTGCCGAGGTCCTCATCGCCTTTGATGCGAAGTTCGGCCGCGCGAACATGAAGCTTCTCCGAGTTGCGAGCGCCCAAGTCGCAAGCCTTCTTAAAATGCCCCAAGGCTCGAGACTGCTCGCCGCTTTGAAACAAGGCTTCGGCCTCTCCCAAGTGTGCTCTCATCGACTCACTGTTCACGTGAATCGCATTTCCAAAATATTTGATGGCCGCTTCAAAGTTTTTGATCAATAAGAAAACCTGTCCCGCACCCCATTGAGCAAACTCCGAGGAAGGAAATCTCTTTCCCGAGTACATTGCCACTTTTTGAGCTTTTCCTTCTTCCTTTTGATCCATCAGCGATTGAGAAAGAAAAACATAATTGTCCGGAAAGTTCGGAGAAATTTGAATGGCTCTTCTGCAAGTAGTTTCTGCGGGTCCCAAAAACCCATCATTGGCCTGCAATTCACACAGTTTGTTCAGCCATTGGGCGCGTGGGCCAAATTGTTGAATGGCGGAAGCCAACAGAGTGCGTGCTTCGTGAGATTCTTCACGCTGCAAGAAAATTTCCAAAAGCTGATCGTACGCCGGTTTGAATTTTGGATTGGACTGTAACGTTTCTCGAAAACTTTGAATGGCCTTGGTTTCTTCATCCTTCTTCACTTTCTCAATTTTTGAAAATCGAGATTTCTTTAAGTGAGACTGCCCGATGAGCATTTTCCATTGGTAGTTGCCACTATCCTTGGAAGAGAGAATTCCCAAAATTCGAAGCTCATTGTCATACTCTTGAATTTCAGAATAAGAGGCCGCCAAAATTAAATATCCTTTTTCGGTCAAACGTTCAGCATCCTTTGAAAGGGTGTCGATGGCTTCTCTGTACTGGGCGTTTGCAAATTGCTCCTCAGCCAACTTTTCAAACCGCGGGTTTGAAAAGGCGTGAGCGCTCCAGAGTAAAAATATTCCAACCAGAAGAGCTTTCATTTGTTGGGCCCCGAATCTGAATCTTCGGAAGAGCTGGCCGAATTTTCACTGGAAGAGGGAGATGTGGATTCTTTTGATTCCCCTTCGGGGAGAGCGTCTGTCATGGAGGCGACACCGCGATAAGGATTGATTTCTTTAAAGGCGGTGGTCTTTGGCAACTCCACGGACTTTTTCAGCACGTTTCGATTTCTTTTGACGTACTCAACGAAATCAATTTTGGCAAAAGCATTCAGGCCAAAGGCCAGAAGCCCAATGAAAACCACAACTCTCATAAATTACTTAACGGCGTCTTCCGATAGGAAATTTAACTCTTTCCTTCGAAGGTACAGTTCGAAGTGTCTCATTTTGAGACGGAGTGAAACGAGAGAGGTATCGAGTTTTGTCACCTGTAAATGGACTGGTCGAAAACTCGTGAAAAGAAAGAATCTATTGGCCCTTTTGTGGCACAAGATTCGCTTTTTAGGAACTTAAATGAGTTTTTTGGGGGATGAATGGGATCGAACAATGTGATTCAATTTCCAGGGGGAAAAGACCCTGAAAATAAAAAAGGCAAGCCCACCTCAGAAGCTTTAAAAGCTCAAAAGAACACTCAAAAGTTTCAGCCCCTTTCTCAAGAGCTTTTTCAGGATAAAAAATTTCTTTCGGTTTTTGCCTTTTCTTTTCTATTAGTGCTTTTTAATCTGTTGGTCTTTCAAGGATCTCAAGGTCCTGTGCTTGAAGAAGGAACTCGTGGAGTAGCAAGTGTCAGTGAATACGGTCTTTCCGATGTGAAACATCAATTCGACTTGGCAAACTACCTTTCGCAAACCAGCTTGGACAACAAAGAAGGGGACATCGGTCGAACACCTTCCTCCGATGATCAAGTTCGACATGGAGTTTTGTCCAGTCGGGGTTACATTTTTCAAAGAGACTTGGAGAGTGGAAATTTGACATCCATTCAATTGCAATCGGATGAACACCATCCCGCCTATCTTTTAAACCCCAATGAATTCTTGAACAACTATGGAAACTGGTTGAACAAGGATTTTCAATCCTTCGAAGCTCTTCCAGATCAAGAGCAGATCGAAGGGGATATGCGGGTCAATTACTTCCTTGTTACCACCACTTCTGGAAAGACTTACCAAGTTAAAGTGGTTCGAGACATGTTTCGTCGTTTGACTTCACTTTCCCAGACGGAAGTCGCGGCAAACGCCTTCAATTAATCCTCACGAACAACCGATAAGTTCATATGGTTGTTCGAGATATTTTTCAAAACGATTTTTCTAAAAATGAAGATGTAGAATCTCAGAACAAACCTTCTTATGCCATTGCAAATCCTTATGATCGATTTGCAGCATGGATGATTGATTTTACAGTTTTATTCCTGCCAATTTACACTCTTGCAGTTGCGCCCTTAAAAAAAGAAGCCACGACGTTTTATCTCACAGAAGATTGGGGACATTTGGGTGGAATTTTTGTGGGATTTGTTTTTTTGTTTTTCATGGTTTACGTCAGCTCCCAATTGGCCTCTCGTTTATTTTTTGGAGGCTCCCTTGGAAAGAAAATTTTGGGACTTAAAGTTTTGGATCTTTGGACAGAGCAAGCGCCCAGCTATTGGACTTTGTTTCTTCGTTCTTTTTTGATTGTTCTTCAGTTTTTGACCTTTGGATTTTCATTCCTCTTGGTTTTAAGCAATCGCCGTCATCGCGGTCTTCATGATCAGTTGTGTGATACTTTTGTGGTGAACATTCACGGCGAACAAAGTGCTCCGATGAGACTTTGGCCCATTCGCCTTATGTTGAGAGGAAGTTTGATCGTTCTTCTGGGTCTGCTTTTGCCTCTGGGTTTGAAGTTCAGTGAATTTTTTATGCAAGATTTGGATTTCAAGTCGGTCTTTGAATCCGAAGAAGGGGCCACTTTGAGTGCTTGTGAAAAGACCGAAGACCTGGAACAAGCCATGGCTTTAGTTGCCAGTGGTCACATGGAAACAGAATGTTTGAAAGACCAGGTGGACCTAGAGTTTGTAGAAGGTGCCAACCCCACAGCTCTTGGATATCTTGCAAAATCTTTTCTCTATGTGGATCAGCCGGAGCTTTCTGATCTCTATTTAGAAAAGGTGTGTTCCACTGAAAGTGGTTCGGCCGCTTGTGTTTTGGCTCAATTCATCTCGGGCTGGTCCGACGGAAAAGTCAACGACCTCACCTCCGTTTTGGAAGAAGCGAAGGATTTCAAAGAACCTTTTTTAACTTTGTGGGCTCTTCGCTACTTTCAGCAAATTGGTCTCTACGAGAAATCCATTGAGTTTTCTAAAGATGTGATCTCCGATCCACGAATTGGAATCTATGTAAAGACGCAAGTGTTGAAAGCCAAGTACATGCTCAAGGACGTTCAAGGGTCCGACAGCGATCTTCGCAAATTGGCATCCACCTACAATTCTCCGGTGGTCATGGACACTAAGGCGTGGTCCTGCCTCAGGAAAATTGAGTCCTCCTGTCAGGAATCGGGCAATGAGTTTTGTCGAAGCGTTGCGGAAGTGCCCACATCTACCATGGCCTTTCAACCCCGCGTGCTGTTAAGCAAAATTCGCTTGAAAGAGTGCGAGTCTAAAAAATTAAACCTTCAAGCCTTCGAGGCAGACGGGCAGACACTTTCCTGGAGAGATTTTGTCTACGCTCTTGAGAAAGAGAAAAAGGGAGACCATCGCAGTGCTTGGAAGCTCTATGGCGATCTGGTGCGTTCGCCTTCTGCACCCGACTATTTAAAGTATGAGTCCATTCGGCGCATGAGCCTTCATCCGGATTTGGTTGAAGTGGGTGAGCTGGGTGAGTTGGTTTCCCAAGTGGAGTCCTATGAATACCGGAGGGATTCTGCAAATCATGCGATTGAAGCGCTTTCTCTTTTTAAACAGGATGAAATCGCTTTAAAGCTCCAAGAAAAGTACAACCTAGAGCCCACAGAATCTCAGCGATTGCCGGCGAGTTTAAGAGAAGGGAAGTCCCAATGATTTTTCCGATTCTCAACGGCATTCTTTCCTTCAGAAAAGCAACGGTCACGTGGATTCTTGTGGCACTCAATGTTTTGGTGATGGCGGCTTCGGACATTTATGGATTAAAGCCTTTGGAGAGCTATCAATCCATCTTGGAAGACAAAGATTTTATCGAGATCCAAGGTGCCATTTACAAATCTTATTTAAACACCCGCGTGGATCACCAAGTGAAAAGAGAATTGGCCTCCCTGGTTGAGGGCGAAGATCAACACGGCAATCAGGTCTTGGGAGTTTTGGCTTTTCGAGATCAAAAGTTTTTAGATTCTCAACTTTACGATGGTCACTTCCCCGATGAAGTGGCGTTCTCCTTTTGGAAAGAAAAGGTGAATCAGCTAAAAAGAAACCAAGCCCTTTCCTTAAGTCATCTTTTAGGAGTCAGCTCTTCCAGTCACACTCCAATGACTTGGTTGTCCTACATGTTTGCCCACGGGAGTTGGGGGCACTTGGCTTCCAATATGATTTTTTTGGTTTTGGTGGGTGGAACCCTTGAACTGAGTTTGGGTGGACTTGGAGTTTTGTTGGTTTATTTGTTTTCGGGTTTTATCGGATGCGCGGTTTATATCTTGTTCTCAGGTGTGAGTGCATCGCCTTTGGTGGGTGCTTCCGGAGCTGTTTCCGGATTGATTTCCATTTTTGCCGTTTTGAATTGGCGCCAACCGGTGAGGTTTTTCTATTGGTTGGTCATTCCTCAGCAAAAAGCCTTGGGTTTGGTTTACCTTCCCGGTGCTTTTGTCTTTTATCTTTGGATCACTGCGGATCTTGCGGGATTCCTCTCCAGTTCTTCATTGATGGGTGGAATTGCCCACGGAGCTCACTTGGGTGGTCATTTGGCTGGATTTTCTGCGGGATTGGGCTTAGTGATTCTTCACAAAACTTTGAAGACCTCTCCACCGGATAAATTTCCAGTGGAGATGTACAAACTGTACCCTTTTGTTTCCAAAACCCCTCAGAGCCGTCTTTTGTAAGGGCTCCTAAACATCCTCTTCGATGGGAGCAAAGCCTCGTCTCATCGTGTTCTCTGTCACCACTCGTGGTTCCATAAATTGAAGCAAGTAGTCCGGTCCACCGGTTTTGCTTCCAAGTCCTGACATTTTGTAGCCCCCAAAGGGATGTCTGTTGACCATGGCTCCCGTACAGCTGCGGTTGATGTAGAGGTTTCCGCATTCAAATTCTTTTTTCACCCGCTCAATGTTCGCAGGACTTCGAGAGAAAAGTCCGCCGGTCAGAGCAAACTCCACCGAGTTTGCAACTTCAAGCGCCTCATCCAAAGTTTTTACTTTGATGACGGCAAGGACGGGACCAAAAATTTCTTGAGTGGCAATGGGTGCCTTCGGATCCACACCCTCAAAAACAGTGGGTGAAATAAAGTACCCTTGCTTTGGAACTTCACCTTCAAAAAGAAGATTGTGTTCTGACTTGGCCTTTTCAATGGTGCCACGAATGCGGTCAAAGGCTTCTTCGTCCACCACAGGGCCCATAAAATTCATGGGATCCAGAGAACTGCCCACATGAAGACTTTTTGTCGCTTCGTAGAGTCGCTCGGTAAAGCGGTCATAATTTTCTTCCAATACAATCACGCGGGAACAGGCCGAACACTTTTGGCCTTGAAATCCAAACGCCGAATAAACAACGCCTTGAACCGCTTCATCCAAATCGGCATCACTGTCGATGATGATGGCGTTCTTCCCGCCCAATTCTGCCAAAACTTTTTTGAAATGGGTTTGTCCGGGTTGAATCATCGTTGAAGCTTGCAAAATGTGAATTCCAACCGCTTTGGACCCGGTGAAACAAATCATCGATACATCTTTGTGCTTCACCAAGTGATCGCCCACCACTTCTCCAAGACCCGGAAGAAATTGAACCGCTTCTTTTGGAAAGCCTGCTTCTTGAATCAGTTTCATCAATTCCAAAGCCACCACGCTGCTTTGTTCTGCGGGCTTCATTACAACGGTATTTCCGGTGACCAAAGAGGCCGACACCATTCCGGTAAGAATGGCCAAGGGAAAATTCCAGGGTGCAATCACTGCGGAAACTCCGCGGGCCCGGTAGGCATAACGACTGACTTCTCCGGGAGCATGGCCCACGCGAAGAGGGTTTGAAAGTTTGCGCATTTCTTTTGCGTAGTAGCGACAGAAATCAATGGCTTCAGTGATGTCTCCATCCGCTTCGTGCCAAGGCTTACCCACTTCCAAAACTTCAAGTGCGGCAAGTTTATAACGATCTCTAAGAATCAACTCTGCCAATTGGTCCACAAGGTCTGCGCGCTTATTGGCGTCCCATTTGGCCCAAGTGGGTTGAAACTGAGCCGCAATTTCCACAGCACGATCCGCATCTGCGGTGGTGCCCATGGACACCTCCGAAAAATCTCCTTGAATGTCCGATGGGTTTTTTCTTTTCAGAGTGTCTTTGGAGTCGGTCCATTGGCCATCGATGCACAAAGGAACTTTTAACAGGCCTTTTTTCTTCCAAGCGGCAATTGCGGATTCCATGCCCTTTCGATTTTCATCGATCGTAAAATCTTTCAAAGGTTCATTTTCAAAACGGTGTTTGTTGTTCTCTACAAACACATGTTCTTTTTTCAAGTGGGCCGGATTTTGAAGCAACTTTTCAATGGAGGTGTTTTCCGCAAACTTAGAACGAAGGAAAGACTCGTTGGATGTGTTTTCCAAAAGTCGGCGCACCAGGTAAGCCATTCCTGGAATCAATTCTCCAATGGTTGCATACTCTCGCACGCGGATGCCTTTTTTCACCATGGCACTTTTGATGGGATCTGCCATTCCATAAAGCATTTGAGTTTCGACGGCCTTCTTGTCCAAACCTTTTTGGCGCGCATAGGAAAGTGCCGTGGCCAGAGAGCGAACGTTGTGAGAGCCCACGGCCAGGCGGATACTGGGGTAGTTGTCGATCAAAAGCTTTGCGCAAGATTCAAAGTTTTCATCGGTTGCATTTTTGTCCTGAAAAACAGGAACAGGCCAACCCATTTGTTCGGCGTGAATGGTTTCGTAATCCCAGTAAGCGCCCTTAACCAAACGAATGGTAAATTCGGTTCCTCTTTGTTTTGCGAACTCGCACAGTCCTTGAACGTCGGCCAAAGACTCTTTCAAATAGGCCTGCATAACAATTCCGAAGTGAGGATAGGCTTTGTAAGCCTCTTCCATAAGGAGCTCTTTAAAAACTTCCACCACAAAATCTTTGTAGGCGTACTGTTCCATGTCCAAGTTGACGAAAACATTTTTTTCGATGGCCGCAGAAAAGATCTGTCGCAAACGCTCTTTGATGGGAAATTTAGAAGTTTCCCAAGCGGCTTCTTCAATTTGGGAGTAAAGGGCTGTGACTTTGACAGAAATATTGACCTTAGGAAGTGCGCCTCTTTCGTCTTCGTCGATCAAGGGATTTGCATCCCACTTTTCGGAAGCTTTCGAAAGATCATTGATCAAAGCCAGGTAGCGCTCCAAGTACTCTAAAGATTCTTTTTCAGAAAGAGCCGCTTCACCCAAAAGATCAGCAGTGAAGGCCAAGCTTTTTTTGCGGGCTTTTTTAAGGTTCGGAAGAGCCTCTTCAGGAGTGGCCCCCGTAATAAACATCTTGGCCATTTGAACCACGTTTTTTCGAATGGCTCCGGCCATGATTCCAGGAGCAAGGGATCCCAGTCCCAATCCAAAGTTAAAAACAGAAGGAAGTTCATCGCCAGATTCTGCAAAGTATTCTTTAAGGTGTCTGGCCACTTCGGAGCTGGAATTCAAGTAGGGGAGAACGTCAACAAAACGAAACATTTGAGTTTTGAAATGCTCGTTTTTCATGGACCAATCCATGACCCGTCCATACCACCAATCTTTGTTGAAGATGGATTTGGAATCTTCCTCCATCAAGCGAAAGATTTCCTCGCCTTCCGTACGAATGGATTGCTCAAGATCAGACATCATTCCCCCTCCTATTTTAACCCGGTCAATCTGACTTTTGTTCTGAGGCTTTGCAAGCTGAAAATGGGAGTTGCCTTTTTCGAGGGAATTTGGTCCTTCTAAGAGTTCATGTCACAGGAAAAAAAGAACACTTCAAAGGCGAATAAGATTCACAAATATCTTGCTCAAGATATGAGCTTTCGTGCGGCTGCTGTGGTGGCCACGGAAGTGGTCCGTGAGATGCAAAGCATCCAAAACACCTTCCCCCTAGCAACCATGGCTGTGGGACGGAGCATGGTGGCCGCCAGTTTGATGGCCAGCCAATTGAAGGATGGGCAGCAGATCAGTTTGTATTTTCGCGGAGACGGTCCGCTGGAAATGTTTTTTGCCGAAGCCAATCACGAGGGGCAAGTTCGCGGTTACACCTCAAACCCTCAATTGGAAGCTCCTTCCGAAGGGGGAGAGCTGGCGGTGGGAAAGGCCATCGGTCAGGGGCTCCTCAGTGTGGTGCACTCACAACCCCAGCAAAAATCTCCTCAACGGGGGACTGTTGCTCTTCAAAGTGGTGAGGTGGGAGAAGACGTGGCCTTTTATCTGCTTCAGTCCCGCCAGGTGCGGTCGATTGTGGCATTGGGAGTAAAGGTGAATTCCTATGGCTTGGTTCAAGGGGCCGGTGGAGTTTTGATTGAATTGATGCCGGGCTGTCCAGATTCTGTGGTGGAAACTTTGGAGAAAAATTTTGCCTTGGCGGGCTCTCTGTCTGAATCCGTCACGGACGGCAGCACTCCAGAGGATCTTTTGTCGGCCTATGTTCAGGGACTTCCTGTTCGCGAGTTGTCCCACCCGTACAATTTGTCCTATGAGTGCCGGTGCTCCAGGGAGCGTTTGGCCCGAGCCTTGGTGCTTTTGGGCGAAGATCAGGTCAAAGAGATGGTGGCCAACAAAGAGTCGGCCAAAGCCCGTTGTGAGTTTTGTGGGCGGCCTTATGAGATTGAGGTGGCGGAGCTTTCGAAGCTTCTGGAAAAAATGACCTCCAACACCCATTAGAACAGCAGAGGAGTAAGTTTGACTTTGTTGCTTCGCCCATCAACGTATTACCCATACGCCCTCGGGCTCGCGCCTCGTCGAACTTGCTCCTCTGCTGTTCTGATCCTCATGCCGCGCTGAAATGGATTTGATTCAATGCTCACCTAGGGCTCGCGCCTCGTCGAACTTGCTCCTCTGCTGTTCTGATCCTCATGCCGCGCTGAAACGGATTTGATTCAATGCTCATCTAGGGCTCGCGCCTCGTCGAACTTACTCCTCTGCTGTTCTGATCCTCATGCCTCGTGGTTCAAGGGTTTGAGAAAAGCTCAAGGAGGGAGGCTTTCGCGCTCCCTTGGCTTTTGGTGGGTTGTGTTGATGGGCTCGGGGCTCTTCTTATGAATCCACGAGTGTGGAAGAGCCGGCGTGTTACAAATCTATATATCAAGATTGATACCAAGGCTTTCGGAGCCAAAATGAGTCCGCCACCCGGGGTGGGCAGGCAATTATTTTAGGGTGGGGCGTAGATTGTCATTTTTTGTCCCTGGGGCCTTAGTCCCCAAATGACACCCCTATTAGTCTCTCTTATGGGAGAAACAACGTGGACTTTATTTTCAGTTGGCTTTCATTTGAACGGGGTCTACACTGATTTTTCTGTATCAACCCCCTCCTGGAGGACATATGTCATCACAAAAAATCAATCGCAGAAATTTCATCGGTGGCTCTCTTTTGAGCGTGGCCAGTCTTGCTTTTTTCAAAGGCAATTTGGCGCTTGCATCAGACCTGAAGCCTTTAGATCTGAAGCCCGCAGATGTGCTTGAGAACGGACAAAAAGCAGTTCCCGCCTTGGTGAACTACTGTACCGATCCCGATGGCGCCGCAAAAACTTGTCCCATGAGAAAATCTGACAAGTCCAAGCACGGCCAAACCTGTGCAAACTGCAGTTTCTACACTCCAAAGGGGACCTACAAAGGTCAGGAAGTGGGAGATTGTGTTTTGGCAATGGCTCAAAAGAAGAAGGTTTACGCCAGTGCATGGTGTGGAACTTGGGCGAAAAAAGCTTAAGAGCTTTCCATCCCATAAATTTTCAAATTCAAAAAATCGCTCGATTTCACCGGGCGATTTTTTTTGCGAAAACTCTCAGGTCGCTGCCCAGGATTCGTTCCAATCTTTTCACCAATCTCCGCCTCAAGTACTGTACCTAGCATCGCCCCACGCTTCGCCTCTATCGCCTCAAATGGGCCTCACCCCAAATAGGCTTCGCTCCAAATAGGCCTCGCCAAAAGGTACCTGCTTCCTTTTCCGATATGCACCGCATATCGGAAAAGGAAGCAGGTACCTTTTGGCGAGCTGCGAACTGTGCAGACTATGAATTGCGAAGTGGGATTCGCAGAACTCGGAGCCGAAAATTACTTGCGGGATTCGGCGTAGACGTCGTGGGAGTGCAGACTTTCAAAATGCCGCACCCAAAATTTAAAATCTTTGAACTCTGAATTTTGAAAGGCCGCTTTCAATCTTCGAGCAGCGTCTTCACAAAACATCAAGTTTTGCGCGTTCAACCGAGCAAACTCTTTTTCATCGATTCGCTTCACCGCCGTCTGGGTGGGCGTGCCCAAAGCTCTTTCCATTTGATCCACAAGCTTTGAAAAATCTGGAAGCTCTTGATGGTCATTCAATAAAAAATGTCCCTGGGCTTGGCTGCGCTGAGAGTGGGGCCATGCCGGCCAGGTGCTTTCATTGGTCAAGAAAGCTTCCACGTCTTTGCAATCGACCTTGCCCTCTTGAAAGCGCTTCATAAATTCTTCGGCGATGGCTTCGCGACTCAATGCTGCTGAGCAGGGGCAGGTGCTTGAATACTCCACACGCAAAGTGACAACCAATTGGTTGGTGTTTTTCTTTCGAGTGCCATGGATTTGCATCGGGTAAGATTTGTAACCCATCTTTTCAGAAAGCAAGGCCGGGCGTTGAAGCAAAGGTTGGGCTTTTACTGTTAACTTGGCGGCATCTGAAGATCCCTTTTGGGTGGCAACCATTTCGTCCAAAGTTTCAAAAATCTTCTTTTTGCTTAAAGTCTTACAGCTTAAACTTTGAACCAGCTCATAGATGCGCGACATGTGAATGCCTTTTTGGTCCCCTTTGCTCAAAGAAACCAATGCAGAAATTTGCGCAGGGATGGAATCCTTCGTAAAGCCTTGAATGGGACTTTTAATGTTCTCCATACCCACCCACTTCAGGGGGCCTTTGATGGGATTGGTGGAGATTGAGAATTGAGCTACATCCGTCGGTTGCTTCATGAGTCCATAACCTTTATATGAGATAGACCAAGCACGCAAAACCTTTCAGGGAGAAAACATGTCCGAGTGGCCGAAATCAGTTAAAGACGCATTCAAAAAGGCCAAAGTTGCTCGCGAGCATGCCCACGCGCCGTACTCTCGCTTTAAGGTGGGCGCAGCCGTAAAATTTCAAGGTTCTCGAAAGGTTTTCGCCGGTTGCAATGTGGAAAATTCCAGCTTCGGGGGCACCAATTGTGCCGAGCGCACAGCACTTTTTTCGGGAGTGGCAGAGCTGGGTGTAACTCCCGTAGACTTTATTGTTTTGGTGACCAGCCAAAATCCCGTGGCCAGTCCCTGTGGAATCTGCCGCCAGGTACTTGCTGAGTTTGCCTCTGACGACACTCCTATATATTTGGCAGACCTTCGGGGCATTCGTGAGCGGGTGTTGCTGGGGGAGTTGTTGCCGCGGGCTTTTCGCAACTTCAAATCCGACCGCTAATGTTCGCCCCCCAATTCATTTTTTCTATGTTGCTTCGTCGTTGAGGGGCATTTTTGCCCATCTTCCTCCTCGCGCCGTGAAAAAATAGAATTGGAAGACGAACCTTAGAGTTGGTCCGCGCCAAAATAAAGATTTCCAGGCGCTTAGGATTTGTTTTGCCCATCTTCCTCCTTGCGCCGTGAAAAAATAGAATTGGAAGACGAACCTTTAAGTTGGGGCCTCGCCAAAATAAAGATTTCCAGGCGCTTAGGGTTTGAGGGGATTGAGGTACATAAGAGTTTCTTCCTCCTCTTATAAATTTCCTATAATTTCTACTTAATACTCCTAAAATTTCAGACGTGGATTCGGCCTCTTGGACTCACCTCGTCATAAAAAAATACAAGCAAATTTAATTGTTTAGAGGCAGTTCCAAACTGGAACCAAAAGTCTTTGCAAAGTTTTCACGGAGGGCATTTAATCTATGCCTACAAAGGCTCAATTACTGGACCTTTGTCTTAAGAACAAAACGGGGGGAAACGAATGCTAACAAGGATGATTCTTTCACTAAGTGCAGTTTTGGTCTGGAGCGCGACCGCGTCAGCAGCCACAAAACGCTATATCGTCACTTTTAAAAATCCAGGGACTTTTCATGAAGTTGCCAGTTCCTTTAAAGGTGGATTAAACCTTTTCAGCCAAAACGAAGCCATGGCCGTTTCCCGCGCTGTTCAAAATGTTGAAGTTTTGGATCGAGTGGAAATGCTTGTCGTAGAAGCAGATTCACAAGGCCTTGCTCAATTGGAAAACCTTTCTGAAATTGCAAACATTGAAGAAGAGCAGTTTTTCCCAGCTCCATCTCCCATCGGAACTTTTTCACATGTTCCCACTTCTCTAAAAGCTTTCCCTACAAATGTAGAAAGACCTTGGGGGATCGACGCTGTGAAAGCTCCTGGAGCTTGGCAGATCACTAAAGGTGAAGGCATGACTGTCGTTGTGATCGACACTGGAATTGATGAAGATCATCCGGCCATTGCCAGCCGCTTCTTGGAAGGTCGTAACTTTCTAGATACCAACAACCCCAATGATTACTCAGATACCGTGGGTCACGGGACTCACGTTGCTGGAACCATCTTGGCGGATGGATTGAACCACGGTCTTGTGGGCGTGGCTCCTGAAGCAAAATTGAAGTCTGCAAAAGTTTGCGGAAACTTGGGTTGCAGTACGGTTGCGATTGCATCTGCTGTGAACTGGGCGATGGAGCAACAAGCTCAAGTTGTGAACATGTCTCTTGGTGGACCTTTCATGACTTTCGCTGAGAAAAAAGCTTACGATGCGGCTGAAGCAGCGGGAACAATGATTGTTGCGGCTTCTGGGAACAACGGGAACAACAAAGTTTCTTTCCCAGCAGCTTACACAACCACTTTTGCAGTGGGTGCAGTAAATCCAGATTTGACCAAAGCTCAATTCTCTCAATGGGGACCTGAGTTGGATGTGGTTGCTCCTGGTGTTGATGTTGTTTCTTCAGTGCCTGTGGGTTCTGGAAGAACTTCTCAAGTGATGGTGGATTTCGGAAAAGGTTCAGAAGTTCTAAAAAGCACTTCTTTCCAAGGTTCTGCCGTCAGCACAGTTGAAGATATGCCAATGGCCTACGTGGGTCTTGGTAAGCCTGAAGATTTCCAAGGTGTTGATCTTCGCGGAAAAACGGCTTTGATCCTTCGTGGAGAAATTCGCTTCTCAGACAAAGTTCAAAACGCGATTCGTGCCGGTGCCGAAGCTGTAATGATCTTCAACAACGAGCCAGGTTTGATCCAAGGTGCGTTGACTGATGATGGTTCTGAATTGGCGATCCCTGTTGTGATGGTTGAGCAAGTTCCTGGTCAAAGAATGAAAGATCTTCTGGCAAAAGGAAGCGAAGTTACCACTTCGATGGGTGTGGTTCCTGCGGACTATGCCGCGTTCCAAGGAACTTCCATGGCATCGCCTCATGTTGCCGGTGTAGCGACTCTTGTGCGAGCAGCAAACCCCAGCTTAACTCCTGCGCAGGTTCGCGCCTTGATCAAAGAAACTGCCACTCCTTTGACTCCTAACAACGAGAATCAAATGGGTTCTGGAATGGTGAACGCTGAGCTTGCAGTTCAGAAAGCTCGTGAGTCTATGCAATTGGACCGAGTGGTTGGTTTCTAATCCACCACGTTTTTAAAAATCTTTGAAAAAGGGAGGAGTGATCCTCCCTTTTTTTGTGTTTTGAACTTTTCCGGAAAATCAGGACCTGGTAGTTTTTGAGTATGTCTGATCAGCCTGATTCCACCACCGCACCTGTCCTTCAAGCCATCACTTACAATTTGCACAAAGGTCGAAATTTTATCACGCGAAGGTCTGTTCTTAAGGAAGTGCGAAAAGTCTTGGTGGATTTGGAAGTGGATATTCTTTTTTTGCAAGAGGCCATGGGCTTGGATGAAGGCATGAGTCACTTGGATCAGTTGGCAGACTCTTTGGGGTTTCACAGTGTCTATGGTCAAAACAACACTCACGGAAATGGCGGCCATTATGGCAATGCGATTTTAAGTCGCTATCCTGTGGAGTTTGTAGAGAATCGAAACATTTCCACCAATCGCTTTGAAAGACGGGGCTCTCTTCATGCCAAGGTGGACTGCGAGGGGACTGAGCTTCTTCTTTACTGTTTGCATCTGGATCTTTTGGAGGCGGGTCGGGCCATGCAAATTCAAAACGTGGTTCGCCAGATTCGTCATCAGTCGGACGAAGGTTCCGCCATTTTAGTGGCGGGCGACTTCAATGATTGGCGGGAACGTGTTTGCCAAACTTTCGAGCGCGAGTTGAAGCTAAAAAATGCCTTTCATGAAGAAGGTTTTGAAGACCGCGATCCGCGCAGTTTCCCCAGCTTTTTTCCCTCCGTCAGCTTGGACCGGTTTTACTTTCGCAATTTAAAATTGAAAGAGGTGCGCGTGCTTAAGGGCTCCCCCTGGAACCGCTTTTCCGATCATTGTCCTGTCTTTGCGGACTTCTCTCTTTAAGAGTGGCAGTGGTGGGCGGTTCGTAAATTGATAAAATGAGCCCAACTGAGAATGGCCCCACCAGAAATGGTGAGGACGGGTTCAAGAATACTCTCGTGGGTCATTAAGCCCATTCCCACTAAAAAAAGTCCGGTGAGACCTAAAATCAAGCTGCGTTTTTTTTTATGAAGTCGGTAGCCTTGAGTTAAAGAAACCAGAGCCAAGGGAAAGACCAAAAAGGCAAAGCCCCAATGAATCAAATTGGAGCTAATAAACTCCAAAGTGTGAGAGCCTTCGGCCCATTCAAAAATTCCAGGAAGTATCAGAAAAAAGAGAGCGGAAATCAGACAGTGAATCCCGCAGGCCACAGAAGCAGTAATGCCCAGCCGATCCAGCCAGGCCCACTTCGTGGAACTTGTGGGGGACGATACCTTGGGTCCCACCGAAAAACCTCTTACTTGATTTCTTTATGAACAGTGTGACGCTTTAGATTTGGATTGTATTTCTTTTTTTCCAAGCGCTCAGGATGGTTCTGAAAGTTCTTTTTTGTGGTGTAACGAGAAGGAGGAACTCCAAGCTTACGGGCTTCGGTGCACTCCAATGTGATGATACGAACTTTACCTTTTTTCTTAGCCATAGCCAGCTCCTCTGAAGGGGATATTTATAAGGGATTTGATCCAAGGCGCCAAGGGAAAACTCGAAAAAATTTGAACTTTTTCGAGCTCTAAGTGCCTCTCAGGGCCTCCAAGTGGCCCTTGAGGGTCGTTTCAAACTGCTCTTTTGTGGTTTCGCCCACCCAAGATTCTAAAATTTCACCTTTTGGACCCAAAATCATGTTGGAGGGGAGGGCGCCATTCCAGCGGGGAAATATCTTTTCCACTTCGTCATAACCGCGATCGCCCTTTAAGTATGTGGGAAAGGGGACGCCCTTTTCCTTGAGAACAGATTCCACTTGAGGGAACAGTTTTTGGTTGTCCATGGAAATCATTACGATGCGAAGCTCATCTCCCAGGTCCTTTTGCAAGTCTACGAGAGCGGGCATTTCTTTGAGGCAGGGCACGCACCAGCTGGCCCACAGATTTACTAGGGTCAATTTTTGAGAACCTTGGGCGATTTCTTCCTTCAATTTTTCCGCATCTAAGGGCTTGAGAATCTCGCTGGAGGGGGACTCTGTAGCGGTTTGTGAGGGCTTCTGGATTCCAAGAAACTCTGGAGATAATTTATACGCCAGCAGAACGCCCACAAGAATTAAAATAAAAACGCCCACAATTCGATGCAACATGGGCGACACCGTCTCACATTCCACCCAGAAATCAAGTTGAAAGCGTCCTTACCAAAGGTCTCTGAGTTTGCGAATTTCTACGAAATCTTGAAAAGAGCAACGGAGAAAGGGGTTGTTCCTTAACTCGAAATCAAGAGTGGAAGGCGAGGTGAACTCTTGATCTCTTTTCAACCACAGAATGTGTGCCTGAATCTGCTCAAGAGAATCTTCGGGCGGAACTTGTTCCGCAATGGTCTTTAAAAACTCAAAGTTGGTTTGGGTGTATTCATGGGCAAAATAGATTTTCGTATCTCTTGGAAGTTTTTTAAGTCGATTTAAACTTTCAAAATGATCTTCAGCGGTGCCCTCCAAAAGCCGTCCACAGCCCAAGGAAAAGAGCAAGTCTCCCACAAATATCACCCTGGATTTTTCGCAGTGGTAGCCAATCTGTCCCTTTGCGTGGCCTTTAAAATCTATAATTTTGAAAGAGTTGCTGTGAAATGAAATTTCTGAGCCTGCCTTCAGGCCGTGGTCCACAAAGGAGAGTCTTTTCGAATCAAAAACCGAGCTATAGACAGGGATGTCATAGTGGCTTTTTAGTTGTTCGACGCCGTTGATGTGGTCCCAGTGGTGATGGGTCAGCCAGATCGCCTCCGGCTTCAAATTGTGCTCTTTGAGAAAGCTTTGAAGGACGTCTGCGTCTCCAGGATCAAAGATCAAGGCTTTGCCGTCCTCTTCCAGGAGGTAAAAAATATTGGTTTCAAGAGCGGGAAGACGGTGAATTTTCAAGAGGACTTCTCATTTGGATTTGCAAGGTCGCAGGAGCTTAAAATTTTGAGATAGTTTTTGATGGTGGTCTCAAAACCTTCCCACAAGGCCTCTTCAATCAAAGCATGTCCGATGGACACCTCTTTGATTTGGGGAATGGCTTGAATCAAAAGGCTCAAGTTTTTCTGGTTCAAGTCATGGCCCGCATTGAGTTCGATTCCAACTTCGGTCAGTTGATGGGCGACCTTTCTGTAGGTTTCCAAGCAGGTTTGCTGTTTCTCGGTGCCAAAATTTTCGGCAAAAGCTTCGGTGTAAAACTCGATCCGCTCCGGTGAAATTTTTCGAAGGGCTTCCAGTTGAGAGGGCGTGAATTCAAAAGGGTCTAAAAACAAAGACACGCGAATGCCCTGTTCTTGGAGTCTCACTGTCACCTCTTTCAAAAAGCTTTCATGCTTTTGAAAATCCCAGCCTGCATCGGAGGTCAAAGCTTCCGGAGGGTCGGGAACCAGGGTGCATTGATCGGGTTTCAGCGAAAGAACCTTTTCTAGAAAGTCCTCACTGGGGTAGCCCTCCACATTGAATTCCACTTCAGGTCTTTTGGTTTTCCAGTTTTGAACCAGGCCTTGCAGAACAGGAAGGTCAGAATACTTGGCGTGCCGTTGATCGGGTCGGGGGTGAAGGGTGAGTCCCATGGCGCCCCACGCGAGAATTTTCTCGCCAAAAATTTCAGGTGCGGGATGGTTTTTGCCCCGCGAATTGCGCAGCAGGGCAACTTTGTTCAAATTCACACTCAAATGGGTCATGGGGTTGGTGTAGCATAGAGCCATGAGTGAGGAAAGAGAGCGCATTGTAATTTTCGTCCGCCATGCCCATAGGAACACCGAAAATCGAGCTTTGGACAATGGGCTTTCAAAAAAAGGGGAGCAGCAAGTTCAGATGCTGACCGAATATTTTTTAAGGCGCTTTAAAAAAAAGCACTTGAAGGCAGCTCACTTTGTCACCAGCCCCAAGAAAAGATGTATCGAAACCCTGACACCCGTGGTTCAAGCTTTGGAAGTGGATCTCCAAGTCAGTGCCCTTCTGGGGGAAGAGGATTTTCAGGGAGAGGGCCTTCTGAAAGATCGAATTCAAAAGTTTCTTGAGGAAGTTCAAGCCTCAAAAGACGATTGGGTGATCTGCAGCCATGGAGATTGGATTCCTGAAGCCATTCATCACATGTGGGGGATGCCAGTGCCCCTTCGAAAAGCAGGGGTCGTGGTGTTTCAGCAATCGGCGGTCTCCAAAGCTTACGAATTGGTGGAACTGGTCAGTCTTTGGAAAGGTTTTTCTCGAATTCTTAAGGGAACCTAACAAAATACTAACGGGCTTTTTTGGTTTTTTTGTGTTTTCACTTGATCCTGCCATCTCAGAGAATACGCTATAGGTTTAATGGGGGAGTTCCAGGATGGTAAGACACATAGATTCAGAAATTCAGATGATCAAGGAAACGGTCTTGAAAATGGGTGGCTGCGTGGAAAAAGCTCTTGAGGGAGCTCGCCAAGCCCTTCTTTCTGAAGACCCCCGTTTGTTGAAGACCGTTCAAGAGCAGGAAGATCAAATCAATGTGTTGGAGATGAAAGTGGACGAGTTGTGCATGCAGCTTTTGGCCAAACAATCTCCGGTGGCGAAGGATTTGCGCTTTGTGATTGCTGTGACCAAAATCAACACAGATTTGGAACGCATGGGAGATCAAACATTAAACACGGTTCGTTATGGCTTGGAGTTTTTTACTTCAGAAACCAAAGAGCGTGTTCCTGCAGACTTGAAGAAAATGTTTGATGAAGTGATTGAGATGGTTCGCATGGGATTGGATGCTTTTTCCCGAGTGGACGTGGAGAGCTGCAAAAAAGTCCTTCATAAAGATGACGAAGTGGATGCTTTGAAGAACAAACTTGTGCAAATGGCACAGGATAAGATGGAGTCCAAAGCTTGGACTATTGATTCAGGAATTCGATTTATTATGATTGCGAAAAATTTAGAAAGACTGGCGGATCATGTGACAAATGTCGCGGAAGATGTCATCTTTCTGGCAACCGGAAAAGACATTCGACATGGCCAAGGAGCTGGGTCGGAGTCGCTCAAAGCCTAAGGAGGATTTTTTATGTCTTCAACCCCTAAGAGAGTTCTTGTTGTTGAAGATGAAACTGAGATCCGTGAGTTGATTGCGCTTCACCTCCGTCGTGAAGGTTATCTGGTGGATGATCTAGGCACCGGAGATCTGGCAAGAACTCAACTTTCCAAACAGCCCTACGACATGGTGATTGTGGACTGGATGCTTCCCGGACTTTCCGGTCTTGAATTGACTCGATGGATCCGAACAGAATTGAAGCAGCTTCAACTTCCTATTCTTTTTGTGACGGCAAAAACCGATCCAGAGCATGTGGCCGCAGGTCTTGATGCTGGAGCGGATGATTACCTTGCAAAGCCTTTTGACACCTTGGTGTTGATGGCCCGAGTGAATGCTTTGATGAGAAGAAAATCCTGGATGGACAGTTTTAATGTGGAATCGGAGCAAAGCCCTCACGCGCACATCCTCATTGGTGAGTTGAAATTGGACCGCGATGCCTACGAAGTTTATCTTCGGGATGAAAAGCTGGATTTGACCAAATCTGAGTTTAAACTCCTGGAAGCTTTGATGATGAGTCAGGGAAAAGTTTTAACGCGAAAGACTTTGATTGAGTTGATTCAAGGAGATGGTGTCAATGTGGTGGGACGAACCGTGGACACTCACGTTTTTGGACTTCGAAAGAAATTGAAAGATCACTCGGAGCTGATTGAAACCATTCGGGGAGTGGGTTACCGGGTGAAGCTTTTGAACGGATGAAAAACCAGAGATTTTTTCCCAAGCGCCTTTTCTTGTGGTCGCTTTTTCGACAGGCCACTTCGTTAACCTTTACATTTTTAGTTGTTGGATTTTTGTCTTGGTTTGCACTGGATCGCATCGCCATGTCTCCCTTTGCCTTTTTCTTAGTGGCATTGGGAATTGGATTGGCCACAGCCCTGGTCGCACAACTTCTTCATTTGCGAAGGCTCTTGATTCCATTGGGCCGATTGATCGAAAAGACCCGGAGTTTGCGGCAGTTTCCATTTGACCTGGAATCTGCAGAAATGGATTTTGGAGAAGACGACCCGGGGGAGTGGTTTGAGTTGGATCGGGCGCTCAATCAGTTGGGGCAAACTCTTCGTGTGAAGACCATTCAGCTTTCCAGAGAAAAAACCCAAGCGCGCGCCATTATGGCTTCGGTTTCAGAAGCGGTTTTGGCGATTTCAAAAGATCGGGACGTTTTATTTTACAATCCCCAGATGGCAATGCTGTTGAATATCAAGGAAGGTCTTAAAGACGAACCCGTGTCCTCCATTTTGCGGCAACCGGACGTACTTCGAACCTATGAAAAATCTTTGGAAATTGGAAAGGCTCTTCGAGAAGAAGTCACTTTGAATGATCCCCGCACCGGTGGGCAACGCCATTTTCTACTGTCCGTTTCCCCTTTAGAAAAAAAGCACAACCAGGAAATTTATGGTGCCGTAGGAATGTTTTATGACATTACAGAGCTGAAGGCGGCAGAGCGGGTTCGCATTGAATTTGTGGGCAATGTTTCCCACGAACTTCGAACGCCACTGACGTCCATTTCGGGCTATTTGCAAACGGTGATTCAAGACATCAATCAGAAAAAATATGATGATGTAAATAAATTTCTGTCGATTGTTCAGAACAATGTGAATCGCTTGAAAAGTCTGGTGAATGATCTTTTGGATCTTTCCAATTTGGAATCGGGCAGGGACATTCATCCCGATTGGATTTCCACTCAAGAGGTGACGGAGCTTGTGATTCGTCAGGTTCCGTCGAAGGAGCATTGGGTGGCGACTTCTTTTGAGTCTAAGGAAGTCTATGCAGATTTTGACCGTGTTTCACAGGTGCTTCGGAATTTGTTTGAGAATGCGATTCGCTATGTGCCTAAGGGAAAGCACATTTGGATTTCATGGAAATCCCATGGTGAAGGAGAAGTTTGTTTGCATGTGAAAGATGATGGCCCTGGGATTGAGGAGAAACATCAAAGCCGTCTGTTTGAAAGATTTTATCGAGTCGATAAGAGTCGTGCACGTATGGATGGTGGAACAGGGATTGGACTTTCACTGGTAAAGCACATTGTTCAGCGCCACGGGGGGCGGATTGAATTGATCAGCAAGGAAGGGCAAGGCTCCGAATTTATTTGCCACTTTCCAAATCCAAAAGCTTCGAAATCGTAAAATGAGAATGGATGTAGGTCTTGCTGTTTCGCAAGGACTCTCTTCAAGAAATTTTTTAATGAAACCACTGCTCTTTTGCCTCATGTGGACGCGTTCTCCATTGAAGTAGAGGGTTTCGTAGCGCGAGGTCAGATCCTGGAAGTTCTCCGTGACTTCAGCCGCGGTCAGCAGATCAAGGGGAGGTTGCCAAAAGATTCCGAATTCTTCGGGTTTAATTTTTTTTTTCGTTGATGGATGTGTCCAAGCAAAAGTCGCGCCTGTGACTTTGGTAGACCGAGCCCTTCCATCCGATTGATGGTGATGTAATCTTCCAAATTCAAAAAGGCTTTGCGTCCTTGGACCACACGGGAGAATGGCCGGTAGTCCCAGAATTTTCCCTCAAAGGGTGATTCTTCCCACCTAGGATGTCCCGCGATGGCCATTCGAATCGCGGAGGTTATAGCTCGAACAAACGAAATGTAAGCTCGTCGACGGCTAACCTTGATGTGAAAATGAAGGTGGTTTCCCACATTCGCCACAGAGTGAACTTGAACTTTAAATCTCTTCAAAAATTTATAGAGGATGTCCGAAATGGCGCGCCCATGTTTCCGACCTTTACGGGTCTTTAATAGCTCTCCTCCATAGGAAAGGCTGGAAGGATTTAAAAGTGGAATTTGCGAAGTGCGCGCCATGTGAACGAAGGTATATTCGGAACGAAGGTCAACGGAATCCGCTAGAGAAATCGATTCGACAGAGTTTTTTTGGATCTCATCCAAGGAATCAGAGTTCAGAAAACGAACTCTATATTTGGGAATAATCCATTTTTATCTTCAATGTCCGTGATGTCCTTAATGGATTCCCTCTTTCGCAAGTATTGCTTGGCACCTAGGAGCTGCTGCTCACCATCCACCGCCCTCGCTCCAGATTTTAAGCCCATCGATGCGGTGGTTCCAAGCTCTTCGTCAGTTTCCAAAAACGTCGTTCTCCAACACGTCATCACGGAAAAATTTATCATGCACGAGGAGGAGTTTCACGGTCTGAGATCAGGTCCATAAAGTTCCCATCCTTCAGATTGCATTTGGACAATTTCAGTATACTTTGGGATCCATTATGAAATTTGAAAAGTTCCCCCTTTCCTCCCAAATCATCGAAAATCTTGAACAGATCGGATATTTCCGAACCACTTACATTCAGTTCAAGACCATTCCCGCCATTTTGAACGGCGAGGATGTCTTGGCCATCGCCCAGACCGGAACGGGAAAGACCGCGGCTTTTGCAATTCCCATTGTAAATAAAATTCACGAGAGCAAGACCAATAAGGCCGCTCGTGCTCCGGGCTGTTTGGTGATGGTGCCCACGCGGGAATTGGCTCAGCAAATTGGAAAGGTGTTTTCTCAGATTTCAAAACACACCTTTGCAAAGAGTTTTGCAATCTACGGTGGCGTTGGCCAAGAAGAACAAATCAACCAACTTCAAGCTGGAGTGGACGTCTTGATTGCCACGCCGGGACGGATGTTTGACCTCCTCTCCCAAGGACACTTGGAGACCAAGTATGTGAGGACTCTCGTGCTGGATGAGGCGGATCACATGTTGGATCTGGGATTTATTGAAGACATCAAAAGAGTGAAGAGGGTGTTGGCCCGTCATCAGACCTTGTTTTTCTCAGCAACAATCAATCCCACAATTAAGAAATTGGCCTATTCTCAAATTCGATCGAATGCCTTAAGGATTCAAGTTTCTCCAGAGAATCTTGTTTCAAAAAACATCTCACATTCTATCATCAAAGTACCCATGGATGACAAAAGGCACCTCCTTGTGAATTTTTTAAACTCAAATCCAGAGTCTAAGGTCATGGTGTTTGTAAGAACCCAGGTGAGAGCAGATCGGGTTTTGGCTCATTTAAGTAAAAATTCGATAGAAGCCGTAAATCTTCATGGAGGAATGGCTCAGGAAGATCGAGAGAAAAGTTTAGCTACATTTAGAAACCATTCTCATGGAGTTTTAATCGCTACCGATGTGAGTGCTCGAGGGATTGATCTTCCGGGAGTGACTCATGTGATCAACTATGATTTGCCAGATGATCCTGAAAATTACGTTCATCGAGTTGGACGAACGGGAAGGGGGTTTGCAAAAGGAGATGCGCTCTCGTTTTGCAGTCCGGAAGAGAGGGAGAAACTGGAGCAGATTCAAGAGTTTCTTCAAACGGAAATTGATCAGATTCAAATTGATGACACTTTTCTCAAAGAGATTCCGCCGTCAAAAGATTTGCAAAACATGAGTGTTGCAGAAATGTTGGCTATGGAAGAAGCTTATTTTGGAATTGAAGATAAAAAGAGCAAGAAGAGGAAAAAAAGGAACAAGTCATGAAAGTTCGTGCCGATTTTCCATTTCACATTCAGTTTGAATTTGAAGATCCCGGAAGCAATTCTCGAGAGTTGCGAACGATGGCATTGCAGCGTTACCTTCTTGAGAGCGGAATGGAAATTTCTGGTTCCATCGATTCTTACGTGGTCGTCAGTTTCCATGGCGAGGACAACGGTGAATTTTGGGTCGTCCAACAAGAGGACCGTTAATCAAGGTTGAGCTGTCTAAAAAAACAACTAAGATTTCGGCTTCAATTTTTTCGCGAGTAGCTTTCGAAGTTCCGGTTGGCAAGAACCTCCGCAAGGACCGCAACCTGCTTGAGTGCGGTCAAAAAGATCGCCAAGGCTTGAGGCGCCATTGTCAATGGCCTCTTCCACCACGCGAAGGGGAATCTTGTTGCAATAGCAAATCAGCTTTTCTTTTTTAGACTTTTTGGATTTATTTCTGGCTCGGTTTTTTGACGTCATCAATTTCATCCAATCGTGCAAGCAAATGCTTCACAACTTTGGATTTTATCTCTTCATAGGGCCCCTCGATAGGAGCTCCTGCCGCAAAGAGGTGTCCGCCACCGCCAAATTTCTCCGCGACTCCAAGTATTTCCATAGAGCCCTTGCTTCGCAAACTCATTTTAAACAAATTGGGTCCGTCTTCCCTTAAGAGCGCTGCGGCCTGAAGGCTTTGGATGTTCATCAACATATCGATCACATCTCGAGAGTCATCCATGTCCAGATTGTGATCCACCAGGTCCTGAGAACTCAATCTAAGGATGGCAATTTGCTTTTCTCCGAAGTACTCAATCTCACCAAGAACTTTGGCAAGGAAAGCGACCTTTTCAACGGTGTGTGTGGCAAACAGATGACGATGAATTTCTTGTGCGTTGGTGATGTATTGCAAAACATCCGCTGCAATCAAATGGGAATTTACAGAGTTCTTCACAAACTTAAACAGCTGGGTGTCAAAGGCCACACTGGTGTAAAGACTTTCTGAAATTCTTTGGTCCAAGCGAATTCCCAAAGCCTTAATGATAAAGTAAGCGATTTCTCCCGTGCTGGCCGCGCGAGTTTCAATGTAACTTCCCAAGGTGGGCTCAGGCCCATGGTTTAAGACCGGATGGTGATCAATAAATAAAATTTGGCCACATTTTTTTTGAAGTTCTGCGTACAAAGGTTCCACCAAGCGGTGGTCATTGGTGTCGAAGATCAATGCCAAATCGGTTTTTTCAAGAGGGCGGTGAGGGCCTTCGAAAACCTCCAAATGTTTTGCCGGTTCCAGGTAGGAATACTTTTTGGGAACTTCGTCCACAGTGAGGCATCGAACTTTTTTGCCTGACTTTTTCAGAGCATGGTAAAGCGCCAAAATTGCACCAAGACCATCTCCATCACACTGTTTGTGAGTGGATAGAATCAAACTTTCCGCTTTTGAAATTTGCTGAATGATAGAATCCACGTTGAGCGGAGTGAGAGAAATTGAATACATATAAATCATTATCGGTTGTTTTGGCTCAGATGGCCTCTGTCAAAAGTCTAGAAAAGTTCAATGCCCCATGAATTTCAAAACGAGCGCGGCAAGACCTAAAAAGCACAAAAAGCCAAAGATGTCTGTCGCCATGGTGACCAAAGGTCCACTGGCCACCGCTGGATCCCACTTCCATTTTTTAAGAATCAAAGGAACTGTCGCTCCAAAGAACGATGCCACAATGGAGTTCAACATCATGGCCACAAACAAGATGATGGAGACCAGCAGATCGCCTTTCCAAAAATAAGTCAGGACTCCGGCCAGTCCACCAATGATCACTCCCAAACTGAGACCCACCATGGTTTCTTTGGCGATGGCTTTCCAATGACTGGTAAAACTAAAGTCTCCAGTGGCCATTCCGCGGGTAACGACGGTCAGTGTTTGAATGGCCGTATTTCCACCAATTCCAGCGACGATATTTTTTAAAGAGGCCAAGACAATCAACTGGCTCATGGTGTCTTCAAAAAGACTCACCACAGAACTGGCGATGGCGGCCAAGCCCAGGTTAATCAACATCCAAGGAATTCGAAGAGAAAGACTTTCGCGAGCATTCGAGTAGACCCGATCACCCTCTTGAAGACCGGCTTGAGCGTAAATGTTTGCAGTGGCTTGTTCTTGAAGAATGTCGACCACATCATCCACAGTCACAAGTCCCACAAGTTTGCGAGATTCATCGATCACTGGAATGGCAATGTAATCATAGTCTGCAACCAAATTGGCGGCATCTTCTTGATCTGTGAGTGGAGTCACCGTGATCACATCCCGTTTTACGATTTTTTCAAGGGGAGTGCTCAGGGATTGAATGGCCAATTGTCTTAAAGAAATCACACCCACCAATTGATCTTCTTCATTGACGCAGTAAATGTAGTAAATGGACTCTTCTTGGACACGGGATCGGATCAAATCCAAGCCTTCTCCCGCAGTGACCGCCAGGGGAAGTGCAAATACATTGGTTTGCATCACTCGACCGACGGAGTCTTCGGGATATTCTAAAAACTGCCGAATCTTTCGGCTTTCTTCTCGAGGAAGCTCTGCAAGAAGTTGACTCACGACGTCATCATCCAGGAACTCCAAAAAGAAGGCCGCCAAGTCCGGTGTGCAGTTTTGCAAGATGGAAAGCACCTGAGGCTGGCTGAGGTCTTCAAGGAGCCGTTCAATCTGAGGTTCGGGCAGATCTTCCAAGACTTGCGGGGCTAAACCCATTTGGATCAGCGCTTCGGTGAGCCAAAGAGATTGACGGCTGTTCAGTTGTGAGTAAAGAGAGGTGATCTCAGGGATTTCCAATTTTTTTAAAATTGAAATCAGTGGACGAGATGGGCGCCCCACAAGAAGCCTCTTGATAATTTTTAAGGTGCTGGGTCCCAATTTCATGCTGCTTACTCTCACCTTCCAACTTGCGTCATATGGGGGGTTATGGTACCTATCGGCACTTTTATAAGGAGTTTTTACATGTCCGATCGTCAACCAATGACTTTGGCAGGCAAAGAAAAATTAGAAACAGAACTGAAAAGGTTGATCTCTGTGGAGAGACCCGACGTGATCCGCGCCATCGAAGAAGCTCGGAGCCATGGAGACCTCAGTGAAAATGCGGACTACGATGCGGCAAAAGAACGCCAGGCGTTTGTCGAGTCCAGAATTTCTGACATTCAGAACAAGATCGCCAATGCGGAAGTGGTTGATATTGCTTCCATTAAGTCAGACACCATCACATTTGGGGCCACCGTCGACCTTTTGGACCTGGACAGTGACGAAAAGGTCACTTACCAAATCGTCGGGGAAGACGAGGCGGATGTGAAGCAAGGTCGAATTTCGATCTTTTCACCTTTGGCACGTAGCCTTATTGGAAAGAAAAAGTCTGATGTTGTGGAATTTCGAAGCCCAAAAGGTGAGAAAGAGTTTGAGGTTCTTAACTTTTCTTTCAAATAGAGCTTTAATGCTTTAAATGCTCATCAAAAAAAGAGACTCCGGTTCTCAAGTCAATTCAAATGGTCTCGCTCTTTTTGTCATAGGACTGGCATTTGCTGGTTTTATCGGCGGGGCCATGCGACTTTTGCTCAACTCCGAGCGCGCACAAACGCGAATCATTTCAGAAGTTCAAAAAAAATTTCCAGAGTGGGAAGTGAAGGCGGATCGGGTTCAACTTCATTTGGCCTCTGGCATATGGCCTGGAGTGACCGTGGAGTTGGGGCGCTTTCAAGGCTCTCGAAAAGTAAAGTGTGGGGAGCCAGAGCTTCACATCGATGTAGACTCTTTAAAAATTCCAGTGAGCTTGTGGTCCCTGTTGGTTCAAAACAGCAAAACCGGTTTGATCTCCATGGACCGCGTGGACATCGAAGTTGCCGAGAAGAATTGCGATCGAGAAGCCGTTGTTGAATCGGGGCAAAGTCTTGCGGGCCCCTCAAAGTCCTCAAAGGTTCCTTCCACAAAAAGCTCGTCACAATTGGTTCCTGATTCGACAGCACTTCCTGAGCAATTGGGTTTGCGCTCGATTTATAATGAAATTCGCCAGCGTGTCAGTGGTTTAAAGATTGAAGAGGTGAGTATTTTCCTTTCGAAAGATCACAACTGGTCTTTAAAAATTTCTCAGCTTCATTTGAATGTGGAAGATCCCATCACTTTGGGGGGCGACCTTTCCATTTGGAGCCGATGGGAGCGAGGCGAATTGCGCCAGGACTTTTCATTTGCCCTGTCATTGATGGGCCCTCTCCTCGAGTGGAATTTAGAAACAGGAGTGAAAGAGGGAAAGGTCTCTTGGACCGGACAAATGGATGAAGAGGCAAAAACTTTTTTGCAACAGTTGAAAGTTCACCAAGGCCCGATGTCGGATTTGCTTTCGGTTCTGTATCGAGTTGGCCTGTTGGATGTGCTTCCAGAGATGAAGCGAGTGTGGCTTAACTGTGAACTCACTCAGGGCGGCGGTTTTAAAAGGCAATTGGATTTTAGAACTCTTCCCGTTCGAATCGACAAGTGTCGCATCGACGGAGAGGTGGGAAACATTTCGGTGGAACCACAGTTGGTGTATTTCAATGAGCCCCATTTGAAATCGGGTCCAATCGCTGTCAAATTTAAAAATCTCTCTTTAGACCTCTTGTTCGAGAATTTTGCGTTGCCGAAAATGGATGTGATTTTTGCCCGGCTGGGAAATTGGAGCGGGCAAGTTCAAGTGACATCGCTCAAAGAAGTTTCTTTCTCGGGAATTCTCAATGGAATGAAGGTCAATGTTTCTCACCAAAGTTTGCAAGGTATCGAAACCATCGAGCAGATTGAGGCACGGGGTTCTTGGAGAGATCCCCAATTAAAGGTCAACTTGAGTCACTTTTCACTTACAGGTGGCGAGGCTGACGGGGAGGCTCAACTTTCCTATGACAAACAAAAAAATGAAGGAGACTTTTTGGTGGATTTCAAGCGCCTTAGTTTTAGCGCTCCCATTCAAAGGTTGCTCTTTCAAAAAGGAGCCAAGCCTTTGCAAATTCATTTGGAAGCCGGTTTGAAAGACGGCAAGGTGGATCATCTGAAGGGAAAGTTTGGCAGCGAAGAAATTTATGGCCAAGGTTGGTCTGTTAAAAACATTGAGTCGAAAATTTCGCAAAAAAAACAGGAAGAATTTCAGTTTGATTTAAAGGCGAGTGCCTTTGAATGGGGTGAAGGCTTTCGTTATCAGGATTTGATTGCCAATCAAAGAAAGCAACTGGAGCTGAAGGATGAGGTTCAGTCTCTGAAGGATCTGTCCGCTCGTGTGGTCTTGGACACTGAAGGAGGGCGCATTGAACGGTTTCGCGGAAAATGGCTGAAGGTCCCTCTTCAGTTTGAAGGCGGATGGGTTCGGGGCGAGCATCTGGAAGGTCAATTTCGCCGGACAAAACCTTCAAAAACTTCAGAGCTTATACTTCAGTAATTTTGAACCTCGCCTTACAAATAAAACGGAGCCATTGCTTTTTCAATGGCCGCGCTGGCAAACTTTTTTACTAAATTTTTGCTCTCAGGAGTTTTGATCTGGATCACGTGCTTGGAGTGCAGGGACTCCATGATAAAATCATCACTGGTTTGAATGCGATCAATCAATCCTAATTTCAAAGCTTCACTTCCGTACCAATGATCGCCATTTCCCACTTCTTCCAGATCCAGTTGGGGTCGGGATTCTTTCACAAAACTTTTGAACAGTTCATGGGTGTCCCCAATCTTTTTTTCGAAATGTTCGCGACCTTCATCGGTGATTTTTCCCAGGTAGCTGATGCTGCGTTTGAATTTTCCTGAAGTGACTTCTTCGTAATCCACATCATGTTTTTTTAAGAGTCGGTGAATGTTGGGCACTTGAGCCACCACTCCAATGGAGCCCACCACAGCAAAAGGAGCGGCAATGATTTCGTGGGCCACGGCTGCCATCAGGTAGCCCCCACTGGCGGCCACTTGGTCCACGGCGGCGACCACATGAAGTCCTTTTTCGCGCATGCGTTTCAATTGAGCGGCCGCCAAACCGTATCCGTGCACCATTCCGCCAGGGCTTTCGATACAAACAAGCACTTGATCTTTTTGAGGATTGCTCACTTCGATGACCGAGCTCACTTGGGTTCTAAGTTGGTCGACCTGTGACGCTTTCATATCGCCTTTAAAGGAAAGAACAAAAAGCTTTGGTTTGTCGTGGTGCTTTTTTTCGTCTTTGAGGGATTTCTTTTCTTTCTTGAGAAGTTTTTTAAAATCTTTGGGAGGCAGGATGCGTGCTTGAATTGTGAGAGTCTGTTTTTTCGATTTTTCCGACAGGTCTTCCACTTCCAATTCTTTTTCGTGAGCCTTGGCCTTCATGGCGGCCGAAATCACCATCAGGAGGCCACCGAAGACCACTAGTCCAAGGACAAGAGATTTGAGAGAAAATGCGCCCACATTCAACAGCATTTCAGTCACGACGAGCCTCCTTCAAGACTTTCGTTCTTACCCTTAAACTCTGGGCTCATTCAACCCTTTTTCCTATGCTATTCTGTGGACCTATGAAGTTATCTCGGACCTTATTTTTTTTGGTGAGTGGGACCCTGGTGGTGTCTCTTAATGCTTCTGCAAAGTGGTCGCAATCTGAGCAAAAGATCATTCAGAACTACAAAGATCGCTATGAAGATTTCTTCGCTCGCAAGCGCGCGGAAGAAAAGCACGTGACTCAAAGAGCCTCTGGCAAAGAGCAAATCAAAGAGAAGCGCCGTAAAGAGGATCAAAAGAAGGAAGCCGCACGTTTAAAGTTTATTTCGCAAAGAAAGCCCCCTAATGATCTTTCCAAAGAGTTTCAAGAGCATTTGGAAGAAGAAAAGAGAAAGCGAAAGGCCTACCTCAAATTGCAGGAGGAGTTTTCTCTGCGTCAGCGGAGATTGGAAGAGGTCCGAGAAGGGGCCATCAAGATCCCTCCGGTTTTAGAATTTGAGCTTCAAGACGCCTTGTGAGAATGAAGAATTTCTTCCATCTTTAAATTCAAAGAATTTGAGAGGGCCTTTAGGAGCCACCACAGCAAAAATCCTGTGCCCAGCGCCAGAGGCAGGGCAATGACAATGTATCCCATCCAAGTCATTTCTGCGATTTGCTCGTTAAGAATCTGAGCCCTTTTCTCCGCTTCAAGAAGGGGGTCAATGGCCTTGAAAATATAAAGTGCCAGTGCAAAGTTGAGTGCGGCACTGGTGAAGAACGAGAGGGAAAACCAAAAGGTCCCAATCTGAGTGATCTTCTTAATGACTTCACTTTGACCCATGGCTTGAGAGCGCTCTTCAATCAAAGGCAAATTGAAAATTTGCGGCTGAAGGAGAGCAGCCTCTACAAAATTCTTTTTCAATCGAAGGGACAAAAGGACGTAAAGACCAAGAATCAAAGGCAAAATGCCTTCTTTAACAGCAAACCAGAAGCCCTCGACCTCCAAAACTGCCAGCCCCCCGGTCAGACCCGTATTTACCAGGCCTAAAATCGAAACATAATTTTTCTTTTTGGCTTTGGCGTAGTCCCAAAGGCCCGCAAACAAAGGAAAAGACAGGGCGATCAAGAGAACTGCAAGAGGGTTTAAATGGGGAAAAAGGCCCGGAAGTTTCTTGAGAAGAAAGACCGGAAGGAAGACATTGATGGCCAAATTCCACAAAGGATTGTCGCTAAAAGTCTTGATTGTTTGATTTTCCGTTGAGTCCAAGGTGGGACCTCATCCTATAATTAAATTATTCATGATTCCAAACGCAATTGAGTGGGTCTTTGCACTCCTCATTCTTTTCCAAGTAAAGCATTTTCTGGCAGACTTTGTCTTCCAGAATGTTTACATGCTTCGCAAGGGCAGCCCCAACTGGGACTTTGTGGTGCCCCTTTCCATTCACGCGGGAATTCACGCTCTTTCCACCTTGCCCATCGTCCTCTATGTGAACCCCTCTGTTTGGTGGCTCAGCGTGATGGATTTTTTCATCCATTTTGTAATGGATCGAATCAAGGCCGGTCCTCGGTATTTGGGACGCTTTGATGATTTGAATTCCAAAGCCTATTGGGTGACCTTCGGTGCCGATCAAATGATGCATCACTTAACACACATCCTCATTATCTGGATTTTGGTCACCCACGTCTAAAAACAATTTGATTAAATACCTCTTATTTAGTTAACTGAGAGTGCTTGAAAGCGTTTAAGAGAGCGGATTTGAGCAAATTATATTTGACTTAAATCAAACAAATTTAGTAGAGGTGGAGCCAGTGATGAATATGCTGACTGAAAAAATCAAAGTAGCCATCGTGGAAGATGATTTGGACCTTCAAGAGGTCATGAAGGAGTTTTTGGAAAGCTCCGGTTTTGACACCTTTTGTTTTAACGATTCCGAACAGTTTTTCGCTCAAGCCAGTTTCAACCAATACGATGCTTTTTTGGTGGACCGCAAGCTCCCTGGGCGCAGTGGCTTGGAGGTCGTGCGGGCTTTGAAGGCCAAGCGCATTTCGGGTCCGATCATTATGGTGACAGGCCAGTCGGAGCCCAATGAAGTGGTGGAAGGGCTTGAGGCGGGAGCTGATGATTACATTACAAAGCCGTTTCACTATCAGGTTTTGGCCATCAAAATTCGAAATCTTGTGGAGCGCTTTCGTGCTCTGAGCACCATGCGTGAACCTTTGCGCTTAATCAATGGAGAGCGCTTACAGCTTCTTGAAAACTCATTGGAACTTAAAAGTGGGGACGAAAGGGTGCGTTTTACGCGGACAGAGTTTCAAATCTTTTGTCCCTTGTTTTTAAAACTTGGACTTTTTGTAAAACGAGAAAGTCTTTTTGAAGGAGACTCTCTTCAAAAAAGCCGCAGCCTGGATGTTCATGTGGCGGCCATTCGAAAGAAAATTCGTCCCTTTGGACTGGATCTGGAAACTCTGAGAGGGGTGGGCTACCGCTTGGTGGAGCCCGATTCTCAGGCTGAAATCAATTTTATGAATTAAAAAGTGCGGGTGGTCCACATGCGGTAAAGCATGGTGGCCAACTGCTGATCCAGATCCTTCTCGGTGAGATTCTCTACCGATTCATCCGGACTCAAAACCAAATAGACTTTTTCTCCTGAAATGCGATCCTGGATCAAATTCACTTGCTGATCCAAATCGATGTTTTTCATTTGAGTCACGTCATAGATCTGTTTTCCTTGAGTGGCCGCATGATAAAGAAGGGCAGTTCCGCCAATTCCCATAGATGCCGTCAAAAGATAAGTCCCACCAATGGCAACCCGAGAGGCAGCAAGGGTTCCTTCTGTCAGGACATAGCTTACGGTTCCAGGCTTAGGCACTCCATAGGGAAGGGATTTGGATTTTTCCATGGACTCTAAAAGGCCACGTAAGGTTTCGTGGGACGCTCGAATCATTTTAGGTCCGTATTTAATGGCGCCATAAAGAAGAACGGTGCCACCGACCATATCAATGGCCATGCGTGTGGCCAAAGTTCTTTGCTGGTGCTTCACATGGGCATTCACTTCCATTTGAAGTTGGGATTTGAACTCCTCGGTCTTCCAGCAGGAATTTTCAAGGGCCGTGCAACTGAAGATGTCCTTTTCGTCGTGCAGACACTTCACCACTTCAATTTTTTCAGGACCACAGCTGCGAAAGCCATAAGCAATGGATGCATAATTCACAGAAGAAGGGGTTTCCTCAGCAAAGCTGAGTGGAGTCATGCAAAGGGACAGTCCAAGAGTCAAAAATTTTTTAAGCATTTGAGAATCCTTTAAGGTTTAAGAATTTAAAATTCAATATCAAGATCTTAGAAAAGGAATGGGGGTAAAGCCACTCCCAGAGAGGCGATTATAAGGGCTATGGACCCCTTGGCGTGAGTGTAAAGATTCTATGTTAATGGTTTAGACAGGGAAAAATGGAGACTCGGGAGAGCAGGAGGGGTGAGTCCCGCCAAAAGGTACCTGCTTCCTTTTCCGATATGCGGTGCATATCGGAAAAGGAAGCAGGTACCTTTTGGCGGGAAAATCAAGTTTCAGGACGGACTTAGAAGGTCAGGTTCATGCCCAATTCAGCCACTGTGGCTTTTTCATCTGCATCTGTGGTGGCCACGTATTGGGTTTGAAAATGGGTGAGCTCCAAGAAAAACTTGAAGTTCTCTTTGGCGGCGTAATCCGCACCGAGGCGAATCAGTTCGTTTCGGCTCAGCCCGTTGGCCGCGATCACCTCAGAAGCTTTGTTGTGTTGAGCCATGCCGTAGCCAGCCCATACAGAGCTTTTCTCTCCCAAAGCGGTGGAGAGAGACAAAAAGCCCCCATAAGTCTGAACAGATCTTTTGTTTGCGTTCGAGTAGTTGCTTCCCGCAAGAGCCAACAAAGCCAGATCCTCAGTGTTTTCACCGTAGAAAATTTCAGATTTTAGATTCAAAACAGAGAACTTCAAATCTGTGAACACTTTGTAAGCGTAGGACGTGGAATCTTCAAAAGTGCTGGACGTATTTGTGTCCAAATCCTCGTTGTTCATTTTTCCGTAAATGGCGGCAAATCCCACAAGGCCCATCCCCAAGTGAACATCTCCTCGCAAGGTCAATGCGGGAAGGTATCCCAATTCTTGCTTGGTCTGAGTGGCCGTGGTGTTTTTTCCTCGAGCCCCTAAGGCGCCATAAAGAGTGAAAGCTTCAGAGGCGTTCCACTTTAAAGACAACTCTTGTCCGATAAAGCCAGAGTTTCCAGAATAGAAGGATGCTTGCACGATGTTGTAAGTGTGAGGCACCACTCCGGAAAAAGTGATCCATTTTTGACCACCGGTCAGAGTGAAGTCTCCAAAACCGTACTCGATGTAACCCTGACGAATGCGAAACTGGTTTCCCGCACCATGGGTGGATTGGTTGAAGTCGACAAAATCAATTTCAACCTTTCCCTTAAGATTGTCTCCTTCGGAAACATTCAATCCCAATCGCGACTGCTGGGTTTGAAACGTCGATCGGGCGCTTTCATCGTATTTTTTTTGAGCTTCAGGGGTTGAGGCTGTTTGCCCGGCGTGGGTGATGGCCGAATGAGTCTCTTTTGAAAAGCTCATGACTTTTTGAGTGGCGGTGATGGACGAAAATTTCAATCGACCGTAGGGTTTTACTTCCAAGGCCTGAGCCCAGGTTCCTGCAAAAAGAATCAGCACGGATCCCACAATTGCAAATTTTTGACACAAATCATTCTTAAGATTTCGGTCCATTTCAACCTCCTTGATGCGTTCACATGATGGACTTTCAAAAAAGATCGTCCCTCTTTGAAACAAAACTGTGAAGGAAAAAATAAAGTGCATCTCTGTAACTGGACGTTTAGAAATTCACCGTAAATTTTCATCACTTATCAACCGAAAGGCACAAAGTGGAATCTGCGGAAATTGCAGTGAAGGAGTGCTCCGGTGAAAAAGTACATGAGACATTGGCGACGTATCGTTTTTGAATTTTTCTTGGTTTCAATTGGATCCTTGCCCTTTTTGGCGGTTTTCTTTTTCGTCACCACTCCTTCGAGCGAATCAACCATTCGAGAGGCTCAGTACAAAAAACCTCAAATTGCCATTGAAGCTGCCATGTCCCTGGTGGATCACTACTACAAACTCTACAAAGATGGCCAAATTTCTGAGGATGAAGCAAAGGCCCGAGCCATCTCTTCCATTCAAGATTTTCGCTACCAAGGCAGTGAATACATTTGGATCAATGATTTGGAACCCAAAATGGTCATGCATCCCTTTAAGCCCCAATTGAATGGGAAGTTTATTGGAGAGGTGAAGGATCCCAATGGGAAGTTTTTGTTCCAAGAAATGGTAAAAACTGTAAAAGCTCAAAAAGAAGGCTATGTGGATTACATGTGGCCCAAACCGGGAAAAGACACTCCTGTGGAAAAGATCAGCTATGTAAAGGAGTTTGAGCCTTGGGGATGGGTTCTTGGAAGTGGCGTCTACATTGACAACATTCAAGAAGAACTTTCCGCCTTTCAATTTAAGAACTTAGGCTGGCTGGGATTGGCCATGATTTTTATGGTGGGTTCTGCCGTTTACTTAACACTTAGAACTTTGTCTCAGTTTATTTTACCTGTGGAGTCGGCGATTCTTGGGGTGATGACCTCCGCCAACGAAGTTTTGGATGACTCTCACACGATGAAATCTTCGGCCAAACGGGTTCAAGAAAATATTTCTTCAGAATCAGCAGCCATTCATGAATTGAATGAAACCATTCAAACCGTTTCGGAAAGCACCAAAGGTGCGACCGAGCTTTCTTCTCGGGTTCGCAGTCTTTCCAAAGAATTGGAAAAAGATTTTGAAGAATCTAGAAAGGTTTTAGGTGGTCTGAACCAAGTGATTGAGGCCATGTTAAAGAACCAAGAAGGAATCCTAAAAGGCAACCAAGATCAAATTCAAACTTTCAAAGCCTTTCAAAGCAAATTTGAAGAGATTTCTAAGGCTGTGAACATGATCAGTGAGATTGTCTTTCAAACCAAGCTTTTGTCTTTCAATGCTTCAGTGGAAGCGGCTCGTGCCGGCGAAGCCGGAAAAGGCTTTTCTGTGGTTGCTGAGGAAATCGGAAACTTGGCAGAGAACAGTGGAGAGTCGGGGCGTAAAATTCTTGAGCTTGTCACTCACACCACTCAAGAGGTGGACAAGGTGACCCAAGAGATTTCTTCTTCCATTTCGGAAATGGGCAAACAGTCCCAAGAGGTGGGAAGCAAAACAGCTCAGGCCATGGAGCAGTTCAATCAAATTTTTGAAAGCATGATCCGTAAAAATTCTGAGGTTTCCAGCGCTCAAGAACGCTCTGAGAATGAAGTGAGTTCGGTCTCTCGCTCGATGCTTGAAATGACTGCTGCAGCTCGAGATTTGAACAATGCCAACTGCGAAAATGAAAGCCAATTCAATCAGGTGACTCAGATTGCGCAAAATCTAAATGAAAAGGCCTTGATCACTCAAGAGACCGTTTCGGACCTGGCGAAATTTCTAAAGCTGCAGTTGGCGGAAACTGCGGGGCATTCAGATGTGTCTGGTCGTTTTGAAAAGGATGAGTTGTGGTCTGAAAACTCAGACCACAAAAAAGCGGCCTGAGTTGGAATTTTTAGAATCAATTGCGGCAGGTGATGTTTTGCAGGTCCAAATCAAACTTTTGGCCGCTGTAGTCTGAACCGATGGCTTTAAAATAAAGATCATTCTTAAACAGATCCAAGTGAATTTCCAAATTCCAAGACATATATTCACCTTCCTCGGTGCTGCTAAAGTTGACTTTGGTGGACTCTACGGCTGTGTTTGGAAGTTGAATGTCGATGGTGGGAATACCTTCTAAACTCACTCTTGCCGCAAATTGAGAGTAGGTGCCGCCGGTTTCTTGGTAGGTGTATTTTTTAATTTCAATGAGTGCAGGTGTGCTTTCAGATTGGCACACAAGGACGCGAGACATGCCAATCAGCTCCCCAGATCCGCCGCCTCCGGCAAAGGCATTGATGCTTGAAAACTGCAGGCCAGTAAGTAGCGATAGGGCCAAAAATCCTAAATTTCGAAGCATGAAGTTCCCCCTTATTTTTAATTAAAAAATGACTTTCAGGGGCTTTCATATCCCGAAGGTGGGGAAAAGGCGAGGGTGGAGTCCATCTTGACCAAAACTGAACAATTTTCACGAGGACTGTTTTTTTACTTTGTCTTAATTTGATATGGAACAATTTCAATTGATGGTTTGAAATGAGAAAACAGGGGGCTTGATTCGATTTCCCATTCCTTTTCTCTTAAAATTAAGAAGAGTGGTTTGATTTAGGGGGGGCGTTGAGTTCGAGAAAACCATTTCCATATTTTTATGAATCTCAGATGGGATTTGGCTTGATTGAGCTTTTGATCGGAGTGGGAATTTCGATTGTGGTTGGATTGGGCATTTCCACGGTAGTCATACAGGGCATTTCTTCTCATTCGACGTTGAAACAAAGGGTAGAGGCTCAATATCGGTTTCAAGAGGCTCAAATTCTCCTAAAAAAGTCATCGGAATGTACGAGTAATTTCAGTGACTTCAGGTTGGAGACTCCAAATCTTCAAACCAACCCTTTGATTCAAACAGAAAAGTTGGAATCAAAGGGAACTTCATTTATAGATCCTTCAATCGGGCATTCCAGTGGATTTCAAAAAATCCAGGTTAAAAATTTTCGAGTCTTATGTGCTGCAAAAAATGAATATCTTGCAGATATGGAAATGGATTTCAATGTCAAAGGTCATCAATATCTGAAGTCATTGCCTCTCTATGTAAATACTGATCCCACGGGAAAAATAGTCAATTGCACAAGTGATTTTTCGCAAATTGATCTGAGCGCCTGTATCCCGCCGCCTCCGCCTCCGGCCCCCATTTTACCTCCACCCATTGAGCCCGTGGCGGCTGTACCTGAGGAGCCCGAACCTCCAGTCCCAAGTCCCGTGGGTCCGGCCTCGGTGGTTCCCGAGCCTCCAGTTGAAATCACGTGCACGGGTACGGATTGCGATTCGGGTACGCTATGTGTTGGAGACAATTGCCTATGCGTAGGTCCAAGTTGTCCAAATGATGGTGGCGGAGAAAGTTGTGATCCCAGTGATGTGAACTCCAGTTGTTATACTCCATTCATGGACCCAAATGAGGAGCCTCCTCCGTGCGACCCTAGGGACGTGAATTCCACATGTTATACGCCTCCGTGCGACCCTACGGACGTGAATTCCACTTGTTATACGCCTCCGTGCGACCCTA
>MDTC01219382.1_pt1 | contig 80911 bp, 71 predicted proteins | sample 811181 | NCBI WGS metagenome assembly MDTC01 (sample SAMN05326644, study PRJNA326480) | marine metagenome | isolation source: seawater | place: Pacific Ocean: North | collected 2011
TATTTCTAAAACAACAAAGCCTTTTGACAAGAACATTTTTTCTATATTTTTATCTTTAAATTTCAATTTATCTTGGGTTGTAATTTTAATTTGTTTTAATCCTCATTTATTAAAAAACTATACTCGAACCTTCCAATTTCCCTCAGGAAGAACGTGGATTTCAAAGGAGTCGTTAAGCACCTTTGCTTCATTTGTTCTTTTTACATTAAATATTAATTTTTCTTCTTGCACATATACCTCCTTTATTAAATCTTGCGCAGAAACCGGCTGAGTTACAAAACTGATTTCGGCAAAATAATCTCCATTTTTTAAAAGATTTGCTGGACACTGGCAATTAAGTATAATTTTAGATTTTGTAGAATGGCTTTTAAGGTTTTCTCGAATTTTTATTGTAGGAATTAAGGCAAACAAAGGCTTTAAAAGAGGAGTATATACTTTCACTACAGGGAAAGCCTCGGCAATTTCAGGAACATTGCTGTAGGCAATTTCAAAAGATACTCCAGAATGGTAATCAATTTCCTTCGCATTTAATATCTCAAAGCGTACAAATTTTTCATTTTTATCGTCATTTTTGTTGTGTTCAATAAAAACATCATTTGCTTTATTTTTTTTCAGAGAAAGCTCTTTAGCATATTCAAAATAATAATCTTTTAGTGCTTCAGCAGACGATTTCTTTTCAACTAAGAGACCTTTTTCCAACCAAAAACATTGCGAGGTATATTTCAATATCTCCTCTGTATTATGCGAAGCAATAATTACTGATTTTCCTTGATCAATCAATTTTTTAAACCTCTTAGCAATTTTGTCTTTAAAGGAAGCATCACCCGCCATTAGTATTTCATCCATTAAAAAGATATCTGCATTAATTTCAAAGCCAGCAGAAATTGCGAGTCGAACAAACATGCCGGATGAATAGAATTTAACAGGTTGATCGAAAAAATCACCTAACTCACTGTAGGTGTAGATCCTTTTTGTTAAAGTGTCAAGTTCTCTATTGGGAATACTGTTTAACTTTAAAAATTGCTTGACATTTTCACGTCCAGTTAGGTCTGGAATGAAATTGCTGCCAAGTTCGATAAGGGAGTTAACTTTTCCATAAATGAAAACTTCTCCTTCACTTGGCTTTATCAAGCCAGCTAGTATTTTGAGCAAGGTGCTTTTGCCTGAACCATTTTTACCTATTAAGCCAATTCCTTCATTTTTTTTTAACTTGAAGGAAATAGAGTCAAGTGCTTTAAAGTTTTGGTCATTTAAAGTATACTCCTTACTTATGTTTTTTGCCTCTAATAATATATCACTGCTTTGCATACTTCTCTATAAAGTTAAGCTATTCTTGATTGTTTGAGAGTTTCTTTATTGCTATGGATTCAATTAAACCAAAAACCGCATTTGCTATCATTTTTTGATGCTTAATTTGAGCAATGTGACAGTCATCGCTAAAAACATCCGTTGCCTCATCGTTAAAAACTTGGGTAAAATCATGGATGTAGGGGTGTGTTTTAGCTAGATTTATTGCAAAGGGGTAGAATTTTTTATTATCCTCGACCAAATGAAAGGTCTTCTCATCATATTTTTCGAAAGTTTGCAAATTAGAATTTTGCCCTTTAACAGGCTGTAAAATAGAAACAAAACTTGTATTGTTTAGTAAAGATAGCTGGTGCATAATAGACATGTTTTTTCCCCAAAATTGATGGGGTTTCCATAACTTAACTCCACTAAGCTCTATGCGATTATTGCTTGTCCCTAGCATTTGAGTAAGAACTTCAATCGTATTGGGTAAAAAAGTTCTCTTCTTTTTTAAAGAGGATTCAAAAAATGTTTTCTCGTATGGTGACGTATAACTGGGAAATTCTGTTTCATTTGCACCAGAATAGGAAATATGAATATCTGGTTTAATTAAATCAATATCTCTTATTGTTTTTAAAAGCTCTTGCCCTGAATTGTATCCACCAACGGCAGCTACATAAAGCTTAGCAGAGATATTGTTTTGCTTTAAAATACTTAAAAGGTATTTAGGCCAATTCTCGTGGTCATACATCAAATCTGAAGTTGAGCCACCACTTATATAAATTGACAATTTACTTGAGTTATAAGGGCCTGTTTCAAGGACAATGCAGTTGTTTGAAGTAGAATAATTATGTTTGGTGATTTGTGCTGAATGAATCCCCCAGCCTAACAATGGGTCGATGTTATTATATGCTTTGTGTTTTCCTTCCCAAAGGAATGGAATAGTCATTGAATTTTGATTATAAAATAGCGGGTAATGAAGCGAAGAAGATTTCAAGGAACATTGAGCAAAAAATTCAAAAAGAATTAGCACCAATATCGTGAGAAGTATAACAAACAAACACGGCCTTTTCATGTAAACGAAGTTAGATTATTTTTGCTAACTTTACTATATTAATTAATATATAAACCTACAAGTAGTGATTTTTAAAAATGCTGAGAATGAAGACTTTTTTCTTCAGCAGGGCTATGTTAAACTGCCTTTTATAAGTGAAAAAGGGCTAGAAAATATCATAGAACTTTTTAAAAAAACGGATGAAAATTCTGGTTTAGAAAGTATGTTCTATACTTCCATTTGGAGCAATAATCAGGAATATAAAAAAATGGTAGATCAAGAGTTGAAAAGAATATTAAAACCATTCTTAGATAAACACTTAAAAGACTATCAAACAGTTTTTGCAAATTTTATGGTTAAGAAAGCTGGGGCCTCTTCTTCCTTGCAACCTCACCAAGATTGGACTTTTGTGAAAGAGCCGGAGCACTACTCCATAACAATATGGATTCCTTTAATGGATGTAGCAAAGAATAACGGAGCTTTGGAGGTTTTACCAGGAAGTAATAAGCTAGAAAACTATATTAGGGCAAGATTTATGGACAGCCCTTTTTCAGCGCACAATGAGTACATTAAAGAGGAATTGATGAAAAGTATTCCTGTAAAACGGGGAGAAGCGCTTTTAGTTAATTCAAGAACAATCCACGCTTCACCAGATAATCTGAGCGGTAAAGATCGAATAGTAGCTTCGATAGTTGTTTGCCCTCAATCAACTCCAATGGTTCATTACGTGTTAATGGAGGGGTCTAAGCTTGAAAGGTTGATTGTCGACCAAAATTTTTATGTAAAATACAGTTGTTTTGATAAGCCTTCGAATAAGGTTGACTGCTCAATTTCAAATCTTGAATTTGAGCCACTAACGTTAAGAGAACTGACCAGTCTTTAACATTAGAAGCTCAAGCCAACCAGTCTTTATTGCTGAATGCTACTTCTCTACTAATGTTTTTGTAATTAAGCTGTCTAAAAACTCAGCATATTTCTTTGAACCCTTATTGTTGAAATGTATTCCATCTTGTTCAAAGTCTTCTAAAATGAGGGTTTTTGGAAAATGATAGGCATAATTACTAAAGCAAATATCAAGTGATTTTTTATCTATAAAATATTTGGTATAGTTTTTTTCCGAAAACCTAGATTCTGGCTTATTGGGGATAATTACATTGAGGAAAGGGATGTTTTCATTAGCAGCGATCTTATTCATATTATCTATATGGGTTTTTGAGTTGAGGGCCTTTTGTGTATCGGATATATTTTTTCGAATATGGAAGTACGCTGTTCTTTGCGGGTGGTAGATGTAGCCATCCATTATTAAACGGCCATAAAAAAAAGATAGGGCACTCGAGTATTTACAAAACGGATACATTAAGGACCCCTTAGGAACACTAATGAATTTTTTATAGAATTCATAGCAATCCTTTACTTCAAGATATCTACCTAGTGGTGTACTTAGAATAAATCCTGCATTTGTCTGGTGCTCGTGGGGCTCTTTGGCTTTGGCTTTCCTCGGGAAAGTCATAAAATCATTAGCTGAGCAAAAATTTAATATGATTAAGTCAGGCTCAATTTCACACATATACTTTTTTAAGATAGCTTCGTACTGAGCAGGATCTGTTCCGGTTATACCTGTATTGTAAACAAGGTAGCCTTTTGATAAAAGTAAATCGGCAAAAGAATAATACGATGGAGAAGCAGACATCCCATAGGTAAAAGAGTCTCCAAGGAGCAAGATTTTTTTCTTTTTTCTTTTTATTGGTGAGAAAGGGATACTTTTGAACCCTTCTTCGTTTATGGGGTTGTTGAGATAGGTCTCGAGTATATATCTATCAGTTGAATCCTTAAAAGTAGATCGATAGTTGGCCAAAGGAGATGTATTTTTACTAATAGTGTTTACTAGTGTTTCGAATTCCTTATAGAGCTGCATTACATTTTCTTGATAAATAAAAAAAGGATGTTTTTTGGAGTCGATTTTTCTTAATGAATCTAGAAGCGAGGTGTTGATTGAATAGATGCCGAATTCATCGAGCCTAAAAAGTTTCTTTTCTTCCAGGCTATCTACAACAGTAAACCCCTGATGGTTTTCAACATATCCAGGACGAATACCCGTCAATCGGGTTCCGAGCTCTAATGTTGCGAAAACAGTTAGAATTATTAAGCATATATGAGCAGTTTTCTTTAACATTAGTCGCAAAGAAGGGTTTTTTTAAAATTTTCTAATCCTGTTATAGCTTTTAAAATTAGAAAAACACCATCTTTTTCTAGTTTTATACTCCACTTCATTTCTGAATTATATATAGAGGTGAAATTGAATAAATATATGTTTTTCTCTTTTTTTAGCTGCATTTGAGCGTTTAACTCATTGCTTTTTTTGAGAAGTTGAATACAATCGTAGTAGTCAATATCATGGATTTCAGATATAAAATGACTGCTTTTTTCATCACTTAGAAAATTAATGATGTCGGGGTTGTTAATGACATTGTTTTGTTGAACTTCATTGAAAGTACCAGCAAAAAAAATAAAAAACAATATGTTGAGCATCCATTTATTCATTGCAATTTATCATTTTGTAGATGTTCTAAAAGTAACAGGGTATCCCCAATTAGGCGTACTTCATTAAGTAAAAAGTACCGCTCATATGCCTGATTCCAGTAAGATTCTGCCCTGTTTGGTTTTATGTCGGGTTGATGATATATTGTAGTTGGTGTGTTTGTTAATGGCGGTAAAACGGCTACACTCCAACAAGAGTTAGATTTTTTCAGTGTTTCATTTATTATTGTATAGCGTGTTGTGCTACTTGTGTTAAATGTTTCTATTTTACCTGAGTGATATTCTTCTTGCAACAAACCAATGTTATTATCCATAAATATAATGGAGCCAGCTATTATTATCAGGCAAATAAAGCTTATTGTACTTTTGTGTTTAGGCAATTTGGTTTTTAGTAAATCTTTCGTTTTAACTTGTACAATCAATGGAATTACAAGAGTGGAGTATAACAAGAAACCAAAAAAGACAACGGTATATACCCTTGATGGAACGTTCGCTTGAAAGCCCATGGGGAAATAGAATGCTAAAGTACTGATATAAAGAGTTATGAATGGGATTGAAATTAAGTAGCGAAGTAGTTTTTGGTTGGCTTCTAAATCCCAAATAAAGTGAATAAAAAATAAGATTATTGTTGGCAAAAGGATTGCGCCATAACTTGCGAACTGGATTAATTCTAGCCAAAAATCAACGGTGCTATTGATCAAAGTAGGGATAACGTCAATAGGGCTATCGTTTAAAGAATTGAATCGTTTGCTAATCCCCGGGTTACTTATGAAGAATAAAATTGCGACTAGGCCATTGACTGCAAATGACCAGAAAAGTAAAAGATTTGCTCTGTAATAATTGAAAATATAAAAGAAACCGCAAACAATTGTTATAACATTTAGAGCCAAAAACATTTCATTCATTCCCATATTACAAATCATGAGGACCGTGCTAAGGATATACCAGGTATGTTTTCTCGTTTTGCCCTTTTTTTTCAAAAACAAGAAAAAGCTTCCTACCCATAGTAAGTAAAAACACCAAGAGTAGTGGTAAACAAAACTACTGGACATCCAATATACTTGATGAACAATGGAAGGACTTATAGCATAGTTAACCAAAACAAATAGGGAACTTAGAAGAATCGAGGGAATGAATTTCAGGGTATTTGAAATGCTTCTGAGAAAAAAGGATAAACAGAACACCGGCAAAAGAATACTAAATAAAGTAATGTATTTGTAGCAGTTTATACAGCCTAAAGATATTGGATTAACAGCCTGAAGGATATTGGTGAAATACCGACCATCGTAATTTACCAAAACATTGATTACGGAATATAAAATTCCATGATTTTTAGCATTTACACTTAGAGAAAGGTCTTCAGCATTGGGGTGACTGAAATATGCGCCAAGAAATAAATAACCGTACCCATAGAGCAAGATAATAGCAAACAGGACTAGGTTAAACCCGCTTATTAATTTTTTATTATTGACCATTGTATAATCTTTAATTCAACTGGAACAGCCTTTTAAGTTTTCCTAAAAGGGATGCAGCCGGCGGTGAATTAACAACACTCTTTTCTTTTAAGCTTTTGAGCGTAATCTGTTTAATTTTTTTCAATTCCTTTGGTCCATTTTGGATATCCCCGTTCATAAAGAAATCTATACTACTTTCATATACATCAATACTCTTTTCTGTTCCATAATAGTAGTACATTTCAGCTGTTCTTGGTTTAATTCCAAACACTGAGGCAAGCCGATATTTATCTGTTTTATTTGGGAATGAGGCATGATACAGTCGATGATCGTAAATAAGCGCTTCACCAGCTTGCATATGAAGGGCCTTCATCTCACCCCAGAACTTTTCTAGTTGGTCAGCTCGCTTATCAGGAATATTGGGACCCCTATAGTTTAAACCCCACAAGTGACTTTCTGGCAATACACAAATAGCGCCATTTTTTTCGCTTAAGTCAACTAAAGGTACCCAAATGTTAAATGAGCGGTATTTGTTTTCATCCACAATATTCCAATCTTGATGAGGGTGTAGTCGCTCGGTTTGTGATTTGGTTTTAACAATAAATGACCCTCCAAGTGCTTCACAATTGATAAAGTAGCTGTCGATGGAAGATTGAAACACAGATTTGATTTTATCATTCATCTTGTTTCGAAATGGAATGTCTGAGCTGTGTGCCGTAGCATAAAAACCAGGTATAGGTTCGGAATGATTGTTAAAAAAAAACTGCTTGAGCTCTTCAATCGCGTTTTTGTCCAAAAAAGGCACAACTACATAACCCTGTTCATTTAATAAATGATCTAATTCCAAGCTTTTTAACACTTGATTGTCGTTCAATTTTTCCACCACGATTTGAATTTATCTATAAAAGAAGGTTCTTTACTTTTTGTTTGAGCTTCTATTTTTCTAAAGTTGGGATTGGATTTCATTTCAAACCCTGCATTATGTTTTAGCTTTTTAATTTTATTATACAACTCATCACGAGTGTAGTTTGGTAGTGCATAGTTTGTAAATCCTAAGGACTTCCCAATCTTAGGCCGTTGTCCAATGTCCTCCATAAAGTTATCAAATCGAAGTAGAAAGTCATCGTCCTCTTCAAACACTTCTATTTTGTCTTCATTTGGTAGCTTATAATGAAAAAGCATTTGGTCTCCCTTTGATTTTATTCCAGCAGTAATTGCTTTTCTGACTGCCGAGCTTGTATTAGCGGGGGAGTAATGAATTACGCTTTGATTTAGGATTACTGCAGTCCCAGCCTTTACAATCATCGGTTCAAGCTCATTTATAATAAGGTCGTCGTTTCCAGAAAAGAAAAAGGGTAATGTAGGTGCTCTCAATACGGGGTGCTTAGTATACTGACTTCCAGGAAGAATCATAATGGGCCCATTACTAATGTCCACATCGCACAAAGGCACCCAACAGTTTAGGGCAATAGCCTTGTCCTCATCAACAATTGTCCAATCTTGGTGTGCCGCTAATTCACTTTGCTCACCTGGTGTTTTATATAGAAAAGCTCCGCCGAAAGGTGTATAATTTGTAAAGGTCTCTGAATAGGCTCTTGAAAACACTTCAACAATTTTATCACTTGCTTTTTTTTTGTAGTCAAAATCACTGCTATAACTTCCTGAAAAGAACCCATTTTCGTTCAGATCTGGATGCATTTCGTCGAAAAAAACATTTAACTCTTGAATTTCATCAGTCGATAAAAATGCCATGCATAGAAATCCTTGCTTGTCGAATTGATCTTGATCCTCTTTATTTTTGAATATCCGAACACTCATGAGGAAAATAAGGATTTAAATTTGGCAAAAAGACCTGAATCCTGCTTCAATTCTTGAGTGGATTTTTTCTTCGGTCCAGCCATAAATAGTTGTCTTCGAGCATCAGTTTTTTGAAATGTTTTTTCTAAAAATTCTTTATTGATGCTTGGAAAATCGTATTCCACTAAACCTAAGGATTTCCCAACTTTAGGACGATCATGAATATTTGCCCCAAATTGGTCAAAGTCAGTCATGAAACTATCGCTTTGTTCAAAAGCTTCCACTTGTTTAAAATGCTTCTTTTTGTCGTAAAAATAGGTTCTGTATTCGGCATCTTGGTGTGTAAAGTATGTATTGGTAACTATCCGTATATCTTTAGAGTGGTTCGGTGGAGAATAATGAATAATACTTTGATCAAAGAAGATAGCTTCCCCAGCTCTTATAATTATAGGCTCCATATAGTCAATGATGTCATCATTAACATCTTGAAAAAACTCGGGAATTGAAGAACCTCGATAAGTAGGGAATAAACGATGACTTCCAGGCAAGACAAAGATAGTACCATTTTCAACGCTTAGATCTGTAAGTGTTGCCCAAATATTAATACCGGTAAATCGAGATTCATCCAGCAATGACATATCCTGATGCACACACATACCACTTTCTGGGCTTGGCGTTTTTACAATGTACGCACCACAGACCATTTTATGATTTTCTAAGTAAAATGAAGCACTACGTTCACAGGCTTCTCGAATTCTTTCGTCAGCTTGATGTCTATAGTTTTTATCACCACTGAATGTACTTGGGAAAAAGCCTTCCTCATTTTTTGGATGAAGTTTGTGATACAGTTTCGTTAGTCGGGTTATTTCCTCAGCATTGTAAAAAGGTAAGATTACAAAGCCATTTTTCTCAAATCGCGCTTGAATATTGTCATCCTTAAATACTTTGAGCATTTTGTCTGGGAACGTGAACATGGTATTAACTATTTGCCGGTTATTCTATATTTGACTTCTTTCAAGATATTAACTGGAGTGTAAATTTCAAAGAAAGCCCTACTGTCTTTTTCTATTTCAGTTCTTACTTCCTCTTTTGTATCTTTTTCAATTTCTGTCACTTCTTCCTTCTGCTTTTTCCCAGTCATCAAATCATAACCAAATAATACAGAAAGTTTTTCGCACATGGGAACATTAAACTCATTACCCCCTTCCTTAATAAGAGCTATGAGTTCTTCAGAGGAATATTTGTCGTATGAGTACGAAACTTCCTCCATAAGTTCATATCCCTCAATTGCTCTTTTTTCATCATATAGTTTTGAAAGCCTAGTATTGTTGTATTTGATAAAGAAATCTTCATCAATCGCATACTTTTGAATGATGTTTTGATTTCCATCAGGCTTTAAATGGTAATGAACAAGTTTTGCATCCTTTTGAGTAATTCCAATACCTGCCGCTAGTCTAACACCTTCGCATGTATTAGGCGGTGATGCATGAAACGTGCGATTATCAAAAAATAGAACTTCACCGGCTTTCATTTCTAATGTTTTTAAATAGGGAAAAACACTAAACATATGATCACTAAGTGGAACGGGTGTTTGAGGAGAAGGTGAGGGTCTATGGTTTTGCATAAGTTTATGGCTTCCCCTAATTACCCCCATGCAGCCATTATCTAAAAAGGTATCTACTAAAGCCGTCCAACAAGTGATTGAGCAATACCCCTTTTCTTCTTTGTCGACAAAGCTCCAGTCTTGGTGAGCAGGCACGACACTTTTTGGGTTGGTTTCTTTTACTACATAACTTGCCACAAAAGGCTTATAATTTTCAATAAAACCTTCCATTTTCGGTAGGATGGTATTCCATATTTCCTTTCGGACTTTGATGTTATTTTCTTGAGAAAGATCATCCATGCTCACATGGAAACCAAAACCTTGGGAATCTTTAAGCTGGAGACCTTCATAAAAGTTTTTTAAATGATTGATTTCTTTCTTGCCTAATAAGGGAAGAACCAGATAGCCTTCCTTCTCAAAAAAATGTTGATGCTCAGGGCTTTTAAAAATAGGAATCATTTTATTCATGTTACTTTTCTTTAGATTATGGGCTTTTTTAGCTTCTTTATAAGCTTTTAGACTGAGTTTATTATCAGATGGGGCAAGTGTTTCAATAAGTTTCCCAACGCTAGGCTTACTGCCGATTTGTGTATTGTATGTTTTGAAAAAATCAATGGGAATCTCATACTTTCCAACTTGTTGCTTATCCTCACTATGGTAGAATAATAACTGAGCATTTTTTGGGATTAGGCCGTAGGTTATAGCAATTCGAGATTTCTTGGATTGGTTAGCTGGAGAAGCATGCATTAATGCTTGACTAAAGATAATCGCTTGTCCTGCTTTGAGTGGAATATTTATAAGATCTTTTTTTAAATGCTCTTGGATATCATATGTTGGGCTGTCAAGACTTGGCCCTCTTATGATATTTGAAAAGCGGTGACTCCCAGGGATTACCTGCAGTGCTCCATTTTGATTGCTTACATCGGATAGTGGGGCCCAAAGGGTTAAAGAATCATATTGACTTTCATCTACTACCGTCCAATCTTGATGAATGGGCATTTCACCATTGGGCCCAGGTGCTTTAATTAAGTAGCAGGAGCCGAGATTTTGATATGGATAAAACAGTTGTTGAGCTTTGTCCTTTACAACAGATTCAATTTCATTTTCTAAAACAGTTTTTGCGTCATTATCAACACTAAAACTAGTGGAATAGAAGCCATCGGAGTTGTCAAAAGACTTTTTTTGATAAGCGTTTTTTAATTGAAGAATTTCCTGGTCACTTAAGAGCGAAATGACAACATAGCCATCCCTCTCAAAACTGGACTGCAGTTTGGGGTCTCTAAAAATGGCTTCACCTCGATCACTTTCCATGGTTTATGATAAGGCATTTTTAAGTTTCTGAAAAAAACCGATATTTTCCTGATCAAATGCAGGAGAATTGATGCGTTGGATAAATTCACTTTCAGAAATAAAACTGGAGTGATAAGGGATTTTTTTGACCAGCTTTACTCCTTCAGGTTTTTTCCAAGGGTTGAACTCCATGTAAAAGCAATCACTTACTTCTAGCACCTGAATTTCGTCAGGATTTTTTTGAAAATCTAAATGATAATGAATAGAAGGCTTCTCTGAAGGAACACATATTAACTGTATTGCTAAACGCAGTCCAGGAGTCTTATTAATAGCAGAATAATGCACGATACTATCGTCTAATACTACACAATCACCCGCTTTAGTTTCTAGAGGAATTAGGTGTTTATTGATAATTTCAGTTTTTATCTCGTCCAATTCCCAAGGAATCATTGGACCACGAAATTGTCCAAATCTTTTTTGGCTACCAGGAACAACTTGAAGCGTTCCATTCTCAACTGTAGAATCAACTAGAGGACACCAAATGGAAACCGTTGTACATTTTTTTTCGTCGGCAAATGCCCAATTTTGATGAAGGGGAACCTCACCTGTGTCAGATTTTTTACGGATATAGTTGGCAATAATTGGTCTAAAGTCATCCAAAATACGGTTCATGTGAGGTTCAAAGTATTCAGTAATTATTTTAAAGACCTTTCTTTTGTAATCAGGATTTTTATCGATAAAAGTAAAATCGTAGCTAATGAAATGGCTGTCTTCAACTCCTGTTTCTTCCGAGCTAATTTGCCCACCACTTTCTGGTAGGGTATCAAAAAACAAGGCCTTTAATTCTGCTACTTCTTGTGGAGAAATAAATGGAATTTGAATATATCCGTCTTTTATAAATTTATTCTCCCATTCTATATTCTTAAGAACCTTTCTCATATGACATCAATAATTTTGTCTTCATTTTGTTTGAAAAAAATAAAGCCTATAATGAAGGTAAGAAAACTTAGTAAAAGTCCAATGAGAATGAAAGCATTTAATGGCTCCCCAAACAAACAGAACCTAAACAGTTGCAATATACTAGCTACCGGGTTAATGTATATGAGGTTGATATACTTTTCTGGGATAAGGCTTACCGGGTAAAAAACAGGTGTTAACCAAATGCCGAAATTCACTAAGAATGGAATAATATGAAAAAGATCTCTTTTTTTAAGCGTTAGTGCGCTTAGTAAGAGAGCAAGGCCTGATGCAAAAAAAATTAGAGGAATTAAACAAAACGGAGTTAAAATCATGCTAAACCTGGGCTCAACTTTTAAAAAAAACATCAGCAAAATCAACATTATTGAAGTTATGGCGAATTCAATAAGTCCTATAATGACTTTAGTGAAAGGAAGAAGAACTTTTGGAAAAGCGATTTTTTTTATGATACTTTGATTTTGCCCCAAGCTATTGCTGCCCTGAGAAAAGATATAATTGAATAAATTCCAAATAAGAATTCCAGATAAAACAAATAAAATATAGGGATATTCCGTTTTAAAATCCATCAGCCCAGCAAAAAAAAGGGTATAAATAATCACTGCAAATATAGGCTGTATAAAGGTCCAAGCTAAGCCAATGGCGGTTTGAGCATATTTGGCTTTTAAGTCCCTTCTTGCGATAGCTAAAATAAGTGACTTGTTGCCCCAAATTTTCCTGAGGTAGTCTTTAAGGCTATCTGGCTCTGCATTAATTCTTTGAACACTCATTTTCGAACTGGTTTACATGTATCTACCAAATATACTCAATCTTACGGAAGACCATTTATCTTCAGATATATGGTTGTGCTTGCCTTAAACATTTATCTTCTTTGATGTTATCTGGCTTTACTATTAAGTATAATCCTCTGCTGGACAAAACACCCTAATCTTCGAAAATGTATGTTAAGTCAATTGGCTGTAATTTTTTTAGCTGCGCATTATGCTGTTAACGGCACACACATTATTCGAAGTTTTTTATCATCTTCAAAAAGTTTCTCTAAGTTCTTCGTATAATTGTCAAAAAGAATAAAACTATTAAACTTAACTCCTCGATCTATTGCTACATTTAGCACATATTATTAATCCGGTAAAGGTAAAGGATTCCTCTGACTTATATCATGCTCAAGCCATTACTTTTGAATCTATGTTGCTTGCCAAAGGGGAAGCGATTACTTCGGTAAAAGTCGATCTTTTTACTACTCAATATGAAGAAGATAGGGAGATTATTCCGCAAGGGTTTGCAATTTTACCCAATTTAAAAAGGAGTGTTCTGCATGTCAATCCAAATTTGGGCAATAGAAAGTTGCCTTTAATAAAGGATATCCTGCAAACAGTTTCTGCTCATTCTGATGCCGAGTATTTCGTTTATACCAATGTGGACATTGGCTTGATGCCTTCTTTTTACGATTTCGTAGTTAATAAAATTAATAAAGGTCATGATGCTCTTGTCGTTAATCGCAGAAGACTGAAAGGAGACTATACCAAAGTTCAAGAGCTGCCTCAGATTTACACTGATTTGGGTCATTCTCATCCGGGCTTCGACTGCTTTGTCTTTAAAAGGGAGCTCTTAGAGAAATTCGTTCTAGGGGATATTTGCGTTGGCGTGTCCTTCATCGGGGTTGCTATGGCGTATAACATCTTTACTTGGGCGAGCAATCCGCTTTATGTTCCAGATAAACACTTGACTTTTCACATTGGAACGGATGTGTTAGTGCCGCGAAATAATTCGTTTTACCAACACAACAGAATGGAATTCAATACGAAAGTGCGACCCGCATTGAAAGCTCACTTTGACTTAAAAAAATTCCCATATGCTGCACTTCCGTTTTGTAAACGTGCACTCAAATGGATGCTTAACCCTAGTTTATCTACTATGGATTACTTAAGTTTAGAAGGAAAATCGTTCTTTCAAAAATGCAAGACACGCCTCGATGAGATTCGATGGCGCATCTTACAAAAATAAACCCAAATGAATTTTTGGGTTGGAACCAACTAGGCTGCAATTGGCTCATTCAATTGATGAATAGGGAAATCTATTCTATTGATCTTTCTGAGTAAAGCATTTAAATATTGCTTGTCGCTGGCATAGCTAAAGTGATTTGCGTCTAGTCGATTTAGCGCATTGTAAACATGAATCTTTGCATGGCTAGTTTTCTTAAAATCTATACTTAGCACTGCTAAAAAACCATGAATGTGTACAGCCAGGTAATCATTGCTTTGCTTAGCAAAGATTAAAGCCTCTCGTGCAATATCCATGGCCTTTAACTTATAGCTTTTGTTGGCACTGTCTATGGCTAACTCAAATAATTTTTCAATGTTTACATTTCCTTGGAAAGTAGTATTGATGTCTTGTTGAACTTCGGATTGTAGTCTCATAATTAATAATTTTAACTCAAAGATATTTAAGCTAAACGCATTGAATATGCGTTGTGATTTTTTCTTTAAAAATTAAGCTTGCAGGTTCTCGAAGCTATCAGCTTAATTTTTACTTTTACACTCAATTAGCTTATGGGACATAGAAAGATTAGACATAAAGTTTATGAGGAGTTGGAGATAACGGGCTTATCTTCCGAAGGCTTGGGAATTGCACGGGTAGATGAAAAGGTTGTTTTTGTAGAGCAATGTATACCCGGTGACGTGGTAAGGGCAAGAACTTTTCAACGAAGAAAGAATTTTGAGAAAGCCAGAATCTTAGCGCTTACTAAACCTTCTATCGATAGGCAGGCGCATTTTTGTAAGCACTTTGAATCCTGCGGAGGTTGCAAGTGGCAATACCTTCCTTATGCAAAGCAAATTGCCTTTAAAGATCAAATTGTATCTGATGCCTTCGCACGTTTGGCAAAAGTGGAGGTTGGAGTGCGACTACCTATTTTGCCGGCCAAAGAGACGGAGTTTTATAGAAATAAACTGGAATATACCTTTTCAACAAATCGATGGTTTACTAAAGAAGAGATTGCCACCGGAGAGGACTTAGACTTCAGGGCGCTCGGATTTCACGTACCAGGTCAACACACCAAAGTGGTGGACATCGATAAGTGCTATTTGCAAAATGAATTTTCGAATAAGCTAAGAAATGCAGTGAGAGAATATGCGCTAGAAAAAGACCTCGTCTTTTATAATATAAAGATCAGGGAGGGGTTCTTGCGAAACTTAGTCGTGAGAACGGCGAGCACTGGAGAGATCCTGGTAATCTTAATTGTCAATGAAGACAATGATGCCCTTCTTCCATTGATGGCATTTATCAAAGAAAAGTTTCCTGAAATAACATCTTTAAACTACATCATTAACCCCAAATTGAATGATACTTATTTTGATCAAACTCCGATTTGTTATTCAGGAAAATCGTTCATTATTGAAAAACTAGGAAAATTTTCATTTAAGGTTCGCCCAAAATCCTTCTTTCAAACCAACACCAGCCAAGGCGAACGCCTTTATGATGTGGTTAAAAATTTTGCTGCCTTACAAGGCACGGAAACACTGTATGATTTATATGCAGGTGTGGGAAGTATTGGTCTTTACTTGTCAGATAATTGCAATAAGCTAGTCGGTATAGAACAAATAGATCAAGCAGTTGAAGATGCAAAAGAAAACGCAAAGTTAAATGCAGTGGAGAATGCTGACTTTCACGTCGGAGATGTGCGCTTGTTGCTAAACGCAGATTTTTTAGCAAAAAATGGGCAGCCCGATATTCTAATCACAGATCCTCCTCGAGGGGGCATGCACCCGGAGATCTTACAAACGATATTAGAAGCAAGAGTACCTAAGATTGTTTATGTGAGTTGCAACCCAAGTACACAAGCAAGAGACATTGCTGCTTTGGATGAGGTTTATAAAGTGGTTAAAATGCAGGCTGTAGACATGTTCCCACACACCGTGCATATTGAGAATGTGGCTTTGCTTGAATTGAAGTAGTGCTGGCTATTTGTAATCTTCAACCACACCCATCATCCCATTAGACAAATAATACAGCCATCCTATCATACCCAAATGCAGGACATCATTGGCTGAGAACCAAATTCCTTTGCTCCAGAGTAATTCTGTAAAGTGAAAATTCAAGTAGAGGTAATAGGTAATAAGCGTTAGCATGAGGGTCAACCAAGCTATTAGATGTTTCCTACTGCTTTCGTTTGTGTTTTTGATATGTTGGTAGATGGTTATGGTAATTATGCTTAAATAAACCGGAGCAAGATACAAGAGTAAAAACTCAAATGATACTAATAAGTAGAGATTTTCCTTAAAAGCAGCTAAGCTTAATAACGTGAAAACCAAGCAATAGCCAAGTGTTATAATGCTTATTGTTTTCATTTTAGAATATCGAAGAAAAGTCACACCTATTGCTAAGCATAAAAAACCTGCAGACCAGACTGTAAGTATGTTATACGCAACTTCAAATAAGCTGGTGGCATCACAAAATTCTTTTCCAGCGCATTTTATTGTAAAAGCAAAAGCCTGAAAGCTAGAGCCAGCAGAAAACGCACCAATTCCGCCCAAAACCAAGGAAATACTCCAGTATAACCTCGATTTTTGGCCACCTTGGGTTTGATAATATTTGTATCCAACAAATAATCCGTAAAAAGCAAGTGTATAAACTAAAATGCTTGAACTAAATTGGTTGATTCGTATTCCAAAAATTTCTAAACATGGTTGGTTTAAACACCAACTTGAAGCGGGGATGCCTTCTGGATCAGTAAAAAAAGAGGATAAAAGCTCATTAACATATGTGAGGAAAGCCAACATAATTCAGAACATATTATTTACAATAGTTGACCAGCTTATGGGTGAGGCTTTCAATGTAGTAACTGCCTTGAGCTGGATCAGCAACTTTATTCAGCCCGCTTTCATGTTTGAGAATTAATTGAATGTTTCTGGCCAAACGTTTTGACCGAGGCGCAGAACTTATTGGCCTTACAACGAGATGATTTGCCCCACCCAATACAGCACTCATGGCCATGCTTGTCGCTTTGATTAAGTTGTCCTCTTCATCTTCACCATAGGCTTCAGGTGCAAATTTTACCTTTATAAAGGGCAAACTAACATTTATATTGAGTTCTTTTAACAAGAATGTCCACAACAGTTTAAACGCTCTTAACTTGGCTATGTTAATCAAGTATGCGTTGTCAACTAAAAAGGTAAACTGCAGTTGATCGGCTAACAGCTGTTTATCAGTGGCCTGGCTTAACATTGCCTTGGCCACCAATAAAGAGTTTTTAATTTCTTCATGAACATTTTCAGGTCCTTTATAGTAAGCTGAAGCATTAATATGAACGCTTTTAACGGAGGACGCATAAGCTGCGTCTAAATGAAAGTAAGCCGAAGCTTGTATGGTTCTCTTTTTTAGGAGTGCTAACCAGTTTAAGTAAATTCCTTCATCGTTTGAGGTGAAATGACAGGCAATATGTTCCAGCCCGACACCCTCAAATAGTACTTCTAAATCTTCTAGACTGGGGGTACTGTTAAAGGAAAAGTAGGGGGCTGTTAAACCATGCATGAGGTCATTCAAGAGTTGCTTATTGCTTGCAGCGTAATCCGTAATTTCATAATACTCACCAACCTGCCAATCAGGGTTGCTTTCTTTTAGGACGGCAGTGTCTGTTTCGGGAACATCACTAGCGGTATAATAGGGACTTAAAAGGATACTTTCATTAAGCTGCCAAGAAAGATCTTCGATAGCCTTCCCCTTGAGGTCTTGGCTCGCTTTAACCACCCATTCCTCTTTCGAATTAGTGTCAAAACTATTTAAAATATTTTGTACGATTGATGCTGCCATATCAATTTTAGTTAAAGGTAATTATTTGTGAATTTAAGTCGAAAAGATTTAAGCATAAAACTTTATACCCTTACCTTTGTATAAAATATTCTCCTATGAACACCTTCACAAATTTGCTTGCCAAAAATATTGACGGGATTTTAACTATTACTATAAATAGACCTAAAAGCCTCAACGCTTTGAATAAGCTTACCATTCAAGAGATTGGTTTTGTCATAAATGAAGTCTACACCAATAATGAAATCAAAGGAGCTATCTTGATTGGTGCAGGAGATAAAGCGTTTGTTGCTGGGGCAGATATTAGCGAATTCACTTCGCTTAGTCAGGAAGATGCTAAAGCTTTGTCAAAAGCAGGGCATGACATTTTCAATGCTATTGAGAATTGTCCTAAACCTGTTATTGCATGTGTCAATGGATTTGCACTTGGCGGAGGATGTGAGTTAGCCATGGCTTGCCATATGAGAATAGCCTCACCAAATGCACGTTTTGGTCAGCCTGAGGTGAATTTGGGAATTATACCCGGTTACGGAGGAACGCAACGACTGATTCAGCTGATTGGCAGAGGAAGAGCCTATGAGTTATTAACCACGGCGAACATGATAGATGCGGAACAAGCGAAAGAATGGGGCTTAGTGAATTATGTAGAGATACATGATGACCTAATTGTAAAAGCTTCTGCTGTTATTAACAAAATAGCGAAGAAAGCGCCTCTTGCAATTGCCAAAACTGTAAAATGTATAAATGCCTATTTTGATAAAAATAAGGATGGTTTTAAAACTGAAATAGACGAGTTTGCTGCCTGTGCGGCCACAGAAGATTTTAAGGAAGGAGCAAGTGCATTTTTAGAGAAGAGAAAAGCGAATTTTAAAGGAAAGTAAGGATGAGTTCTTCACGCGAAAATCAAAAGACGCGACGCTTGAGGACATTAGTTAAATATATAATGATAGTGTGAAGGATAATTACAGCTTTGTCAGAGAAATAAAAATGAATTTGCTAAGTTTATTGTAAATAATTTATAAATATTGCCTCTGCACCCGTGCGAGAAATATATAAAATCAGTACTTATGAGCACAAGAAAAGAAAAAGATACCTTAGGATTTGTTGAAGTCCCTGCCGATAAATATTGGGGCGCACAAACACAACGTTCAACGAAGAACTTTAGGATTAATCAAAAAAATGGCAAAATGCCATTGGAGATTATTAAAGCATTCGCCGTCTTAAAAAAAGCAGCAGCTAAGACCAATCATAGTTTAGGTGTTCTTGCTGAGGAAAAGTCAGTATTAATCGGTCAGGTTTGCGATGAAATTTTAGCTGGCAAGTTGGACGATCAATTTCCTTTAGTCGTTTGGCAAACGGGCAGTGGAACCCAAAGTAATATGAACTGTAATGAGGTTATTGCCTTTCGGGGGCATGTGCTTAACGGCGGTAAATTGACAGATGAGAGCAAGATTTTACATCCCAATGATGACGTAAATAAATCTCAATCAAGCAATGACACTTTCCCCACAGCAATGCACATTGCTGCGTATGCCATTTTGATGGAGGTAACTATACCAGGCATTGTTGAATTAAGGGATGCTTTAGCAGCAAAATCGAAAGCATTTATGGACCTTGTAAAAATTGGCAGAACGCATTTTATGGATGCAACACCTTTGACTTTAGGTCAGGAATTGTCGGGTTATGTGAGTCAATTAAACCATGGATTGAGAGCTATCGAAAATACCCTGGACCATTTAAGTGAATTAGCTTTAGGTGGAACAGCTGTTGGGACGGGTATAAACACTCCCGCAGGATATTCAGCGCTGGTAGCAGAAAACATTGCGGAAATTACAGGACTCCCTTTTGTAACAGCGGAAAACAAATTTGAAGCATTAGCAGCTCATGATGCAATCGTTGAAGCTCATGGGGCGCTAAAAACAGTAGCAGTTAGTTTGATGAAAATAGGCAACGATATTCGAATGTTGTCTTCAGGTCCTCGATGTGGAATTGGAGAAATTATTATTCCAGCGAATGAGCCCGGTTCTTCAATCATGCCAGGAAAAGTGAACCCAACCCAAAGCGAAGCGATTACTATGGTTGCCGCGCAAGTTATGGGCAATGATGTAGCGATTAATATCGGTGGATCAAATGGCCATTTTGAATTGAATGTGTTCAAACCAATGATGATTGATAACTTCATTCATTCAGCACGCTTAATTGGCGATGCTTGTTTCTCATTTACAGAGAATTGTGTACTTGGATTGGAGCCCAACCAAGCAAGAATAACAGAAAACTTAAACAATTCATTAATGCTGGTGACGGCTTTAAACACAAAAATTGGTTATTATAAGGCTGCTGAAATAGCGGGTAAAGCGCATGCTGAAAACAAAACCTTGAAAGAAGTTGCTTTAGAACTTGGCTATCTAACAAGTGAAGAATTTGATGAATGGGTGGATCCTAGTAAAATGATAGGCTAAATGGAACGGCCTTTTTTCAAATAAGTATCTTTGTATTGCAAAAGTAAACTATGTTAGATAAACTAGAACCAATTGCCATAAAGTTTGAAGAAGTTCGACAAAAACTTTCAGATCCCAGCGTTATGCAGGATATGAAGGAATTTACACGACTGAGCAAGGAGTATAAGGAATTGGAGGATGTCAAGAAGATTTATGATGAGTATAAAAATGTACTGAGTAATTTAACTAATACGAAGAATATTTTATCGACTGAGCGTGATGATGAAATGCGGGAAATGGCAAAAATGGAGCTGGATGAGTTAGCATCTAACCAAGTGCGATTGGAAGAGGAAATCAAGGTCCTATTGGTGCCCAAAGATCCGGAAGACGGAAAGGATGTCTTACTTGAGATCAGGGCAGGAACAGGCGGTGATGAGGCAAGTATTTTTGCAGGTGATTTGTTTAGAATGTACGCAACATATTGCGCAAACAAAGGGTTTAAAACGGAGTTGATTAGCACAAGCGAAGGAACTGCCGGAGGATATAAGGAAGTGGTCATGCAGGTAAAAGGCAGTCAAGTATATGGTACCCTTAAATATGAAAGTGGTGTGCATCGAGTGCAACGAGTTCCTAAAACAGAAAGCCAAGGAAGGGTGCATACCTCAGCAGCCTCTGTGGCTGTTTTGCCAGAAGTGGATGAAGTAGATGTAAGTATAAACCCTGCTGATTTGAAAGTGGACACCTTTCGGGCAAGCGGCGCAGGAGGACAGCATGTGAATAAAACGGAATCAGCTATTCGAATTACACACATCCCCTCGGGAGTGGTAGTCGAGTGCCAAGAAGGAAGATCACAACATAAGAACAGGGATATTGCTATGCGATATCTCCGTTCCAAATTGTATGAACAGGCCAATGCCGAGCGACATGCCGAGATTGCTGATAAGCGAAAATCTTTAGTCAGTTCAGGCGATCGTTCAGCTAAGATAAGAACCTATAATTATCCTCAAGGGCGAGTTACAGACCATAGAATAGGGCTTACCTTATATAACCTAGATGCCATTATCGGTGGTGAAGTGGACCAGGTAATTGAAAAGTTAAAAATTGCAGAACAAAGTGAAAAATTATCTGCAATGGAAGGATTAAGTTAAATGCTAAAAATAACGCGATGATTGCAATTTTATCTCCTGCTAAAAAATTGAACGAAAACTCTTTAGAGGATTACTCACTAGAATTTAGCCAAGCCAGGTTTTTAGATGATTCGGAAGAATTGATGAAATATTTAAAAAAAATGAAACCGAAAGCTATTGGAAAGTTGATGGACTTGAGTGCGAACCTAGCTGAACTTAATTTCGAGAGAAATCAACAATGGGAAAAGCTGCATGATGCTGAGAATAGTAAACCTGCCATTCTGACCTTTAACGGGGATGCATACTTAGGCTTAAACGCGGATGATTTTAGTCCAGAAGATTTTTCATTTGCCCAAGACCATCTACGCATATTATCTGGACTATATGGTTTGTTGCGTCCTATGGATTTGATTCAAGCCTATCGCCTGGAGATGGGAAGAAAGTTGAATACCCAAAAACATGACAATTTATACGGCTTTTGGGGAGGAAGAATAAATGAGCGCTTACAAAAAGACATTGATGAAAGTGGAAGTCCTTACTTAGTTAATGTGGCATCGAATGAATACGCGAGATCTGCAAATTTTAAGCAGTTGAGAGCTAAAATTATTACCTGCGAGTTTAAAGAGTTTAAAAACGGTGATTACAAAGTTATCATGACCTTTGCCAAGAAAGCTAGAGGAATGATGAGTAGATTTATTATTAAGAATAGAATTAATGAGCCAGAACACTTAAAAGCTTTTGATCTCGGTAAGTATGTTTTTAATCCGAAGATGAGCTCAGATCTTAACTTTGTGTTTACGAGAAACTAAGAACTTGGACCAACTCAAATATATATTATCCCTACCCTTTATTATACTTATCCGAATCTATCAATTGCTTATCTCGCCTTGGTTGCCGTCTAGTTGTAGATACTCACCAACATGTTCTGCGTATTCGCTAGAAGCTTTTAAAAAATACGGTCCATTGAAGGGTTTTTGGCTAAGTGTCAAACGAATTGGAAGCTGCCATCCTTGGGGTGGTAAAGGCCACGATCCGGTACCTTAAGTTATTTATAATTCTAAGGACCCAACTTGGCGAGTATAAGCCTTGAAACGCTTTGCTTATGCTCGTGATAGATGCAAGGACAACAGACTAAACGACAATTTATGGTTTGACTACTTTTTTACTATAGGTAAATCGACTTGAGCTCATAGTTAAAATATAATTACCTGCCGCCAATTCGCTTGTTTCTAGTCGCGCATACTTTAGTCCTTCAGTTTTATCCTTAATTTGTTCTTTATGCACCTGCTTGCCACTAATGTCATATAGCGCAATCGACATAATTTCCTCACTGAACTGATAGTACTGAACCAGTAGTTCAACATCAAATGGATTTGGATAAACACCAATAATCGTAAAATCAGTATTTGAGACTTCTTGAATACCTGTTGTGTCTTGTATCGTATCTGCAGTAATTGTTATCCAATATACAATGGTATCGCAAATCGGTGGAACAGTGTTGTCGCAGGCATAAAAGACTAAGGTGTCGATACCCTCAAACCCTGTTGAGGAAGAGTAACTAATACAAGTATCTCCAAAAATAAGGGCATTGTTGCTGCCCGAATTGATTAGATTAGAATTTGCAATACCTCCTTGTAAATCATCAAAGCCCAAACAATTACTTAACAATTCTTCAGATTCGCCATACAACTGAACATATGTTGTGTTGTTTGTTCCGGCAACTGCTATTTGCAAAATCAAGGTATCACAGATTCCTAGAGAATCGCAAGCCGTTAACCCGATGTAGTTTATACCGTTGTAGCTGCTGTCTGGGATATAAACAAAACAATTATTGGAGTCTAGGTTAAATGTACCTATACCCATACTACTTATGGTTATACTTTCCGCACTTCCCACTAAATCTTCAAAAACAATACAATCGCTCAAGGTGCTGTCAACATTTATCTGATATGCTGCAGTATCAATATTGGCTGTTGCTTGAATGTTTACTTGAACAACGATAGTATCACAGTCACTTAAATTAGCTGTTTGGCAGATGGTCGCTGTAAAAAAATCTGTTCCAGCATAGTTTGTTATTCCTTGGTAGTCAAAGCACAATTGATTAAGATTGGCTGTTCCATAGCTAGCCGCACCAATAATTGAAGTGGTCAAGCTTGGACAAGGATTAACAGCACTTATTAAACAATCGCTGATAAATTGATTTTCCGTTACATCAATTTCAAAGGTATCTAGAAGCAATGCAAAAGGTAGATTTTGGTTTGCATTTAAAGGTGGTACAGGGGCGCCACCTGCTATTGGACCAACTGCACTTGATGCTGAAGACATATTGGAAGTGCCATTGTTTGTAAAATAAGAAGGCCCAGCTGTCTCAGTGCTATCTAAGGATTCTATGTTCAACCAAACGTAGTCCCCTTGTGCTTTATTTTGGTCAACAGTTAGCACCATGTAGCCGTGCTCTTGTAGGTTTACATATTGAATATGTGGATTGAATGTAGTAATCAAGCCACCAAGTCCATTTAAGAAATCTAGACCAGGAGATGTTACAGATGTGACCACAAATTCCACCGCAGCCGATGTACTTGCATTGCCTGGCACGTTATTGACCCAGGCCGTATGAATATCTCCTGTAAGCACAACAGGATTTTCGATAGTATTATTTTCTATGTAGTTAATTAATCGATCTCGTTGTGCACTGTAACCATCCCACTGATCGGAATTAACCGCAGTTCCAAAGATTTCTAGTGGAGCCATCATGACTTGTTGACAGATTATTTTCCACTCCGTTGTATTGTCTGCTAGTTGATTTTCTAGCCAAGAAAACTGATCATTGCCTAATAATTTGTGGTTACTATTATTGGACTCTCCTAAATCTTGTTCGTCTCTACCCCACAGTCTTGAATCTAAAACAATTAAATCAAGTAAATTCCCGTAGCGTAAGTTTCGCCAAATCTTAACATCATCATTAGGGTCGGGGTTTCTTATAGGCATATATTCCTTATAGGCTTGGGTTCCACTTATTTTTCTTGTACTCCACTGACCTTCCGTGCCTGTGCTATGATTTTGAGCTCCATCCTTGTAGGCGTCATTCGCAGTTTCGTGATCATCCCAAGTCGTTATGAATGGGTGCACTTGATGAACCCGCTGAAGTTGGTTGTCAAGTTTATAATGCGAATGTCTTATGCGATAATCGGTGAGTGTGATAATTTCTGTATTCGGTTGATACACTCTTCCGGCGCCAGTTATCACTGAAGAGCTATATCCTCCCGCTTCATATTCATAGATGTAATCGCCTAAGTGGATGACCGCATCTAGGTCATTTCGCTTCGACATACTTTCATAGGCATTGAAATACCCATGTTCATAACTACTACAAGAGGCTACAGCAAACCTTGCTTCTGTCCCGCCTGTAGCTGGGGCGGTCTTGGTTCTTCCAGTTACTGAATTTTGACCTAAAGCATGAAAGAGATAGTAGTAGTGGGTAGCAGGCTGAAGACCACATATATCTAGTTTTACCGTATAATCGCTACTAGCATCTGCGGTGGTATTCCCGAAGTTGATAATGTTTGTAAAATCCACATCAGTAGCTACTTGCCAAAAAACTTGAATCGAATTCATATTCCCGACTGGAGGAGTTACTTTCGTCCAAAGCATCACTTGGTCTGACAAAGGATCACCTGATGCTACACCATGAAAAAATGGCGCTTGACCAGCTTTTAAAGTTGCCCTTGATTCTTGAGCAAACGAAATGGCAACAAAGAGAATACTTAAAATGAGGAGAACTTGCTTTTTATTCATGGTATATGATGTTGTCTTGTAAAGTTAATAGAAAATTAGTTTTCACTCATAACTCTCTATATAGCTTGCCTTATAGGGATAGCGTTTTAAATAAAGTTTTTTAATCTTTTGGTAAAGAAAGGAGCGTAATTCACCTAAGTTCTCACCGGTCTCTGCCGATATAAATACTGCATTATTGTTGCTTTTTGCCATCCATGTCTGCTTCAACTCTTTTAAGAGCTCTTCCTGAACTTCTTCAGGTAAGTGATCATCAAACTTTCTTTCTTTGAAAAGATCAATTTTATTGAAAACAACGATTTGGCTTTTGTTCTCTGCTTTTAAATGTTGCAAAGTTTCATTGACAACATTGAGCTGCTCTTCAAAGTTGGGGTGAGCGATGTCCACCACATGCAGTAAGACATCACTTTCTAAGGCTTCATCTAAGGTACTTTTAAAACTTTCAACAAGATGGTGCGGTAATTTTCTAATAAACCCTACAGTATCGGAAAGCAGAAAGGGAACATGATTGAGTACTACTTTTCGAACGGTGGTATCTAGGGTAGCAAACAATTTATTTTCTGCAAACACATTTTCTTTACTTAATGCGCGCATAAGGGTTGACTTACCCACGTTGGTGTAGCCGACCAGAGAAACGCGAATCATCCCATCTCTATTCTTCCGTTGGGTCTGGTTTTGCTTGTCAATGGTTGCGAGCTTCGCTTTAAGTTTGGCTATATTTTGAGTAGCTACTCGTCTATCCGTTTCTATTTCTTTTTCTCCAGCACCTTTCATTCCAATACCTCCCTTTACTCTATCCAAGTGGTCCCACATGCCTTTAAGTCGGGGCAACAAGTATTGGAGCTGAGCTAACTCAACTTGAGTTTTGGCTTGCTGGCTCTTCGCGCGCTGGGCAAATATGTCTAAAATAAGCATGCTTCGATCCAAAACCTTACATTTTAGTTCTTTTTCAATGTTTCGCTGTTGCGAAGGGCTTATCTCATCATCAAAAATAACCATATCGATTGCGTGTGCATCAACAAATGTTTTAATCTCCCTTAACTTACCACTGCCCACATAGGTCCGTTTTTCGGGGTGATCCAACTTTTGCCAAAACTTTTCTTCAGTCTTAGCACCTGCAGTTTCGGCTAAAAATTCCAACTCATCTAGATATTCTTTTAACTGATTTTCACTTTGATTTCGAGTTACTAAACCAACTAAAACAGCTTTCTCTATTCGAGTATCTTCTATCTGATGAGTGCGTTCTTTAGGCATTCTGTCATATTTCACATTGATGCCTCACAAATTTCGTCTTTTAATATTTAAATTAGTAATTTAAGCTTAAATTTATAACTCTAAATAAACTGTAACAATGGATAAAAGTACACCTGTTTCCCACCTCATGACAAAGAAAGTAATTGTTGCTGATTTGAAAACCAAATTTGAGAATGTTTTAGCCTTGTTTTTGGATTACCATATTTATCACCTTCCTGTAGTTTTTGATGATACCTTGTTGGGCATAATAAGCATGACAGATGCCTTGAAATACTATCGGAGCGGGGCAAATACGGAAGATTTTGAAATGGAAAAGGTAATGACACACGAACCCATAACCCTTCATGCTGATGACACCTTAGGAGCCGCTTCAAATATTCTAGCTGAGGCTAATTTTAGAACGCTTCCAATTGTGAACGACGAAGGGAAAATAGTAGGAATTCTTTCCAATAAAGATTTAGTTCGTGTATTAGATAGAAAATTAAAACACTAGTAGTAATAACAACTTACTAGTATTCTTTAGCTTCTAAGATGTCTTCAATAATGCTCAAATAATTTTTATAACGCTCCTCGCTAATTTTTCCTAGGTCAAGTGCTTCTCGTACTGCGCACTTGGGTTCGTTGATGTGCATGCAATTATTGAACTTACATTTGGGTAGCAATGCGGCCATTTCTCTGTAATAATGATTGACTTCATAATTCTTAAACCCTGTTACACCAAACTCTTTAATTCCAGGAATATCAATGACACTTCCTCCAAATCTCAAGAAAAACATTTCAGCAAATGTTGTGGTGTGCTTCCCTTTTTGATGCTTTACAGAAACCTCTCCTGTTTTAAGCGCAAGTTTACTATCAATAGCATTGGCCAATGTCGATTTTCCTACACCTGAATGACCTATAAACAAGCTTGTTTTATCCTTTAATACGGCTTTTATTTCGTCTACACCCTCGCCTGTAATAGACGACACTAACATACAAGGGTACCCAATGCCGGAATAGATGTCAATGAATTTATTTTGAATAAGGAGATCCTTCTCCGTAAGAAGATCTTGTTTGTTAAACACTAAAATGGAAGGGATGTGATAGGCTTCAGCAGTAAGTAAAAACCGATCGATAAATCCAGAGGATGTGCGGGGCTTACTTGCAGTGATCAATATTAATGCTTGATCGATATTTGAGGCTAAAATGTGCGAATGAGCTCGTTTGGCAGGCGATTTTCTTATAATGTAGTTTTGCCTAGCTTCAATACTGCTAATCATCCAGTCACCATCTTCATTTTCTATTTGCACAAAGTCACCAACAGAAACTGGATTGGTGCTTCTTAATCCATCCAATCGCATCAAACCTTTTAGCCTGGCTTCTAACACATGACCTTCATCGGTGATCAGTTTATACCAAGCACCGGTTGATTTTGTAACTCTAGCTCTCAATAAAGCTGGTTTTAGCATTTTTAACTGCATGAAAGATATCCTCTATCAGTTCCGGATTATGCTCTACGCTAGTACCTATAACCACAATATCAGCTCCTGCATTGCAGATTACTCTGGCGGTTTCTTTATCTTGAATTCCTCCACCTACGATTAATGGGGTAGTTGTTGCTTGAGCCACAGCAGTAACCATGTCGCATGAAACCGCATTGATAGCCCCACTGCCTGCCTCAAGATATGTGCATTTTAGGCCCAGCATTTGACCAGCAAGTGCTGTATAAGATGCTATCTCTGGCTTGTCGTAGGGAATGGGTGTCGTGTTACTCATGTAAGAAGCGGATGTTGCTTTTCCATTTTCTACCAAAACGTAACCGGTAGAAATTACTTCGAGCTTAGAGGATTGAAGAATGGGTGCTGCTTCAACATGCTTTCCTATTAATAATTCTGGATTTCTTCCTGATATTAAAGAAAGAAACAGAATGCCATCTGCTTCTGGATGAATTTGTAATGTACTGCCTGGGAAAAGTATAATAGGATTAGAGGCGTTGCTTTTAAGAAAGCGTATTGTGCTGTCCATTAAACTACTTGTAATCAGACTTCCACCAACAAAAAAATAATCGATAAAACCTTCATTAGCAAACGTGCATAACTTATTTAAATAGGCAGCCGACACTTTGTCTGGGTCTACTAAAATGGCTAGAGATTTTTCACCCTTACTTTTTCTGCTTAACCAATCCTGATAATACTTCATCCTACAAATATAAGGATACGAAATTATTCTACGTTGATAAAAAAACCGACATTTTGTTCGATATCCTCCAAAGTAAAATAACCACCACTGAAATTCTACCATTTCACGGGAATAAACATCATAATCAATATCTATAAGTACCAACAATAAGATAGGGGTAGACTTAACAATAGTATTGGAATTATTTTATAATGCATATTTTTGTCTTTATCTTCAAAACGCAGGTTCGTTGCGTTTTATTGGACGACATTTGTATCATGAAATTATATATTAATGCACAACCAAGAGAAATTATATCAACTGTTCAATGGAAGCCACATAACGCTGTTTCCGGCTTATATAAAGGAGAAAGATAATGGCGAAGATTAAAACTACTTTTGCTTGCCAACAATGCGGAAGCACGTATGCAAAATGGCAAGGAAAATGCAATACGTGTTTGGAGTGGAACACTATTGTGGAGGAGGTAATAGAAAAGCCTACTAAAGGAGAGATTGATTGGAGGGAAATTGAAAAGCAAGGGCAGGCAAAGCCAACTAGGCTTAAGGATGTTCAGGTTGGAAAGACCTATCGTATGGATACGGGCGATTCTGAGTTGAACAGAGTTCTAGGTGGCGGTATAACTCCAGGAAGTTTAGTGCTTATGGGCGGAGAACCGGGTATTGGAAAATCAACCTTATTGTTACAAGTTGCTATTCAACTGAAAGAAAGGAAGATTCTTTACATCAGTGGTGAAGAAAGTGAGAAACAAATTCAACAAAGGGCATTGCGCCTCGGAAATACCAATGATGAATGCTATATTCTGACAGAAACTGCTACACATAAAATCTTTCATTTTATCAGGGATTTACAACCTGATATTGTCATAGTAGATTCTATTCAAACGGTACATTCTAAAACCATCGATTCCACGCCTGGTAGCGTTTCTCAGATTAGAGAATGTACCGCTGAATTTCAGCGCTTTGCAAAAGAAACTAACACCCCTGTTTTCTTGGTTGGGCACATTACGAAAGACGGACAAATAGCTGGACCAAAAATTTTAGAGCATATCGTAGATACCGTCCTTCAGTTTGAGGGTGACCGCAATCACATATATAGGATTTTACGAACAATTAAAAATCGATTCGGCTCCACGGCTGAATTGGGTTTGTATGAAATGCAGGGTCATGGATTGCGCATCGTAGAGAACCCTTCTGAAATTTTAATTACACAAAAAGATGATAATCTTGGAGGAGTGGCAATAGCGGCAACAATGGAAGGATTGAGACCTATGCTCATTGAAGTTCAAGCTTTGGTAAGCACTGCTTTTTATGGCACTCCTCAACGATCCGCTACAGGTTTTGATGCGCGACGACTAAATATGTTGTTGGCGGTTTTGGAGAAACGTGTTGGACTGAACATAGGAACCAAGGATGTTTTTTTAAATATAGCAGGAGGACTTAAAGTAGAGGACCCTGCCATAGATTTATCGATCGCTGCGGCATTAATGAGCGCGTATAATGATGTGGCAATAGATATGAAATTTGCCTTTGCTGGCGAAGTGGGTCTCAGTGGGGAAGTAAGAGCTGTAAATAGAGTAGATCAGCGCATACAAGAAGCAGAAAAACTCGGGTTTGATAAAATATTTGTATCCAAATATAATTTTAGCAAAGGGAAAAAAATACCTCAGCAAAAAATAGAAATCGTCCTTATTTCAAAAGTATATGAATTGCTTAAACAGTTAAATTTATAATTGATGCTAGCCGACAATTCGAAAAAGCAGCACTGGGAAACCGTTTATGCTGATAAAAATCCAAATGAAGTGAGTTGGACACAGGAGAACCCAAATAGTTCATTGAGATTGATTTCGAATACAGGTGTTTCTAAAAATGCAGAAATTATTGATATTGGTGGAGGGGATAGTCAGTTGGTCGACTTTCTTTTGAATGAAGGCTATGTCAACCTCACTGTGCTGGATATTTCTTCAAATGCTATAGGAAAAGCTAGGGCTCGTTTGGGTAAAAATTCACGAAAAGTCAACTGGCTGAATAGGGATATGGTAGATTTTATACCGACCAAAAAATATGATGTTTGGCACGATCGAGCGGCATTTCACTTCTTGACTAAGTCATCAGATATTAGGCGATATGTGGAGATCGTGGAAAAATTTGTAAGCAAAGAGTTAATTATCGCTTGCTTTTCAAAAAAAGGCCCTCTGCGATGCAGTGGTTTAGACATTACCCAGTATGATATAAAAAGTATTAAGGAGCAATTCAAGGATAATTTTGAGTTGATCGAGGGGTTTTATAGGGACCATCAAACGCCTTTCAATACTTCACAGAATTTTTTATTTGCTCGCTTTAGACGAATAAAGTAGTTACTAGTTTGTTATTTTTTTCCAAGGCTGCGCTTCTTCTAATTGATAAGCCAGCTCAAGCAACAGGGCATCTTCTCCGTGGTTAGCCCAAAACATCATGCCAATAGGCAGGTCTGTGGAAGGGTCATTTCCCATAGGTAAAGATATCGCTGGTCCACCACTGGCATTCGCATAAGGTGTATAGCAGGCCCAATTGGTCATCCGTTTAAACATCATTTCAAAATCTAAATCGGCCCCTAAATGTCCAATAATGGGCGTGGTATGAGCCAAAGTAGGCGTAAGCATAATATCTATTTGAAGAGATTTAAACATATTATCGTAGTCGTAATACGCTTTTTTCAAGCGATGTAAAAATCCAGGAGTTCGCCAAATGTTTTTGGGATACTTTTTTGATAAACCATTGACTACATTAGTTAGCTTATTGGCATCAAAATGCTTACCAAACATAGTCCATCCAAGTTTTTTTGTTAAGAAGGCAAGCATCTCCCACAGGTATATGAAGTCATCCACAAACTGCTCTTCTACGGGGATTTTAACAAGCTGAACTTCATGCCCGAGATCTTCCAAAAGTTTAACGGTTTTTAGTAAGACAGATTCTGTAGGTCCATCACCTTTCAAGCCTTTAAGCGAGTCATTGCTAAAACCAATACGCAGCTTTTTAGTCAGTCCTTGTTGAACCGCTCCTATCGCTTTTAATTTTGGATTCTTATAATACTTTTCTGCCTCTGTGTAAAAATTTGCGGTATCTCGAACCGATCGACTTATAACACCATCAATAGCAATATCTATGATTTGTGTTCGAAACATTTCAGAAGTCAACAGTCTTCCTCTACTTGCTTTTAGCCCAACCAAACCACAACATGATGCAGGGATTCGCGTAGAGCCGCCTCCATCTGCGCTATGTGCAATAGGCACTACGCCTGCTGCTACTAATGCGGCTGCTCCTCCTGAGGATCCGCCACAGGAGTAATCGGTATGCCATGGGTTGCGTGTGTCTTCTTGATGAAGCAATTCTGTAGAGCAGGTCAACCCAAACTCAGGTAAAGAGCTGTTGCCCATGTGTATGAAGCCTTGATCAAAAATTTGCTTTGCGATCGGATCTGTTTGCTTAGATGGCGGAACAGTTAACAGCGCTTCTGAACCATAGAAGGTTTTTATTCCTTCAATATTGGTTAGATCTTTTATGTATGTAGGTATGCCTGCAAAATATCCGGAAGATGGTTTTTTTGCTTGCTCAAGTGCTGCATCAAAGTTCTTTGTTACAATGGCCTGAAGTTGCGGATTAACTTTTTCCGCACGAGTAATACTTGCTTTAACTACCTCTTCCGCGGAGATATCTTTATTCTTAATTCTTTCAGCCAGAGACACCGCATCACTGTCGCCCATTACGTCATTAGTAAAACTGTGTATCCGTTTGTTGTTATTTTCCAATTTAAGGGGTTTTTACAAAAGTAAATATACGGGTATTTGTAGGACGCAAAAAGGGCAGCGTTAATTTTATTTGGCAGATTTAATTTTTTTACTTTCAGCACCAATAATCAAAACAAATTCTCCTTTTGGCTTATGTTTTTTGAAGTGTTCAAGCATTTCAGCTGCGGTTCCTCTCAGGTTTTCCTCAAAGGTCTTGGTCAATTCTCTTGAGATAGCAACGGGTCGTTCAGGACTTATGTATGCTATGATTTGTTCTAGAGTTTTAATGATACGATGCGGAGATTCGTACAAGATTACTGTTCGTTCTTCCATAGCGATTTTTTCAAGTAATGTTTTCCTTCCTTTTTTATGAGGAAGAAACCCTTCAAATACGAATTTATCACAAGGGAAACCCGAGTTAACTAAGGCGGGGATAAACGCTACTGCGCCTGGCAATGAAATTACCTGAACTCCTTCTTGGATGCATGCTCGAACTAGAAAAAATCCAGGATCTGAAATTCCTGGTGTTCCGCCATCAGAAACTAAGGCAAAATTGTTTCCAGCCTTTAGCTTTTGAATAATACTGTCTGTCGCTTTATGCTCATTAAATTTATGATGACTCCAAAGCATTTTGTCAATACCATAATGTTTGGTTAGCTTTTGGGTTTGCCGAGTGTCCTCTGCTAGTATAATATCCACCTCTTTCAAGGTCTCAATTGCCCTAAAAGTTATATCTTTTAAGTTTCCTATTGGTGTTGGCACTATGTAAAGTATTCCCATCATGGCTTACTAAAAAAACTTCGGGCAATATTAATCAATATGTAGAGGATAATGACCAATGGTAAGGCCCCAATTTTAAAGAGCAAAAAGAGTAGAATACTAAGAATTACAAAGATGATTTGAACTTTATTTTCTTGCCAGGAAAATCCACTCAGCTTAAAACTAAACATAGGGATGTTGCTCACCATTAACGCGGAGAGGATTATTGACACCAGTATTAGTAAGCACTTTTTGCCTATCGCACTTTGCACTTCAATACCTTGGGTATGTAGGATAAATAGACCCACTATAAATATTGCCGTGGCAGGTGAAGCTAAACCGAAGAACTCTTTAGATTGCTTTTCGGAAACATTAAATTCAGCTAATCGATATGCTGCAAATAATGCTATTATTAGCGGGAAGCCAATCGTTAAGCCTTCTTGCCAAGTGGAAATGCTATTCAATGCATTTGCAAAATTGAAGCCCTCGATATCCCCATAAAACTCAAAAGCCATTAAATAGACGAGCAACATAGCAGGAAGGACGCCAAAACTCACAAGGTCAGCTAAAGAATCTAATTCTTTACCTATTGGAGAGCTAACACCTAAAGCTCTTGCTACTAAACCGTCTAGAAAGTCAGCAAAAAGGGAAACACCTAACAAATAAGGTATGTAACTGAGGGAATCGGTAAACAAAAAAAGAATTCCTAAACAGCCACATAACATATTTAGAAGAGTGAGGCTATTGGGGATTTGATTTTTTATCATTAAGTATTAAGGTTTTAGCTTGGGTATAAATCTACCAACACTTGCTTGGTATTTGCTGTATTCCGGATACTTTTTTTCTGAAATTCCTTCACTAAAGTCCGAACTACTCTTAAACAAAACTACTAAAAGTAGCGCACCTATTATACTCCAATTAATGATTTCACCTGTTGCCGTGACACTGAATCCGTAAAAGACAATCCAAATCGCTTGTTCTGCAGCATAATTAGGGTGACGCATAATGGCCCACAATCCTGTATGAGTGAACCCCTTAGCATATATGCCTTCTAGTTTCTCATTATTATTTATTCGTTTATATTTTTCTGTTTGATAGTCGTATTGCTGCTGGTCTGCAACTGTTTCCATATAAACTAAGCCTAAGATCATTAAGGCTAAAATCACATCAAAAAAGCCTATATCGGTGTTTTCCATTGACAGAATAATGGGGAGTGTAAACAATAAAATCAAGAAGTGCTGATACAAACTAATAAAGAATAGGTTAAATAAAGTGTATACCCACTTTTTATTGAAAGGCTCTTTTTCTTGTAAAATCGACCAGCGATAATCTTCTTCTCCTTCCCAAAACTTGATAGAGTATCCACCCCTTCGGTAAAAATTATAACTTAATCGCAAGCCCCAAATAGTTACAGGGATAGCAATTAAAATCATTCTAGGGTTCCAATCACTATAAACCACAGCAATCCAACTGAATAAAATAGGAGTTAAACTCCAAAGTTTATCTGTTTGACTATAGTTTTTGGAGAGCTCTGCTGTTACAAACCCAGCTAAGGCTATCCCCAAACACGTATAGACTAAAACCTTTAGTGTTTCTTCCTGCAGGTCAGTAAGAGGAGCTCCATATTTATAAGCAATTAAGGGCACTACAATAATGGTAAAAATTAAGATTAGTACAGTTCTGATCATGGTTAGAGCGTTTTAGTTTACTCAAAATTAAATTTTTTTTGATTATTCAATCTAAATAGTTGTCCAACATTTGATATACGGACACCGTCAGCATGGATTTGTCTCGAGCCAAAAGATAAAACTTCTAGCTCATTGCTTGATGTGCAAGGTCTGTGTGGGGAAAGCGAATCCGATGTTCATTTCATCTGCCAAGGAAATTAGTTGAAGCAGAAGTTCGTGCTTACTACTCAATTCGGTATTGTATGAAGCAACATCTAGGTAAATATTTGCTAAAACGTTAATGGAAGAAGCGCCAAGCTCATTGACTGTTACACTGGTTTTCTCAGAAGCTATCCACTCGTTTGAATTGATTACTTCATTCGCTCGCTCACAAAACTCCCCTAATTCAACTGGCTTGGTTCCGTATTCAACACCCATAACTAATTTCCATCGCCTCAAAACGCGCAAACCTAAATTGTCTACAATCATGTTGGACAATTCGCCATTCGGGATATAGGCCAAGGATTGCTCCGGTGTTCTAATCCTGGTGGCACGCATGCCGACTTGTTCAACGGTTCCCTCTGTTCCATTAGTTACAATATAATCACCTAGTTCAAATGGATGATCAATCAATATAGTGACTGTTCCGATAAAGTTTTTTACCGTATCCTGGGAAGCTAAAGCCAATGCTAAACCTCCAATGGATAAACCTGCTATAATTGCAGTTAAGTCAACATCCAGTTGCTTTAGTGCTAGAGAAAATGCGGCAATACCTACTAATATTTTGAATAACTTGCTTGCAATTGGCAGGAGCTGATCATCAAATTTAGAGCTCGTAGTTTCTGCATGAGCTTTGAAATAAAATAGAATCAAGCCAAAAGCCTTTATTAAAAAAATAGCTCCTAAGAAAATTAATAAAATCGCTAAAATCTTAACGACATATTGAAGAATGAGCGGGGGTAATTGCAAGCTAGGGACAATCATTGAAATAATGTAATAGATAGTCAAGAGGCTGAAGGACTTAGCAAGTTTTTTTAAGGTCTCTTCATTCTCCTTACTTCCAATAGCTTGTCGATGAACGATGTAATGCAAGACTATGTTCATGGTTTTGTGCAGCAGGATATAGAACCCGCCGCCTATGGCAATAAGCAACAATAAACCAAACCACTGCCACACATAAAGGCCGAGCAAATGCTTGTTTCCGAAGCTAACCGGGAGGAGTCTGCTAAAAGTTTTGGTGCCAAAAGGAAAAACCTCAGCATACATTTCATCTAGATTATTAATGGTTTCTTGCGAGTAGTACCATTTGTCATTATCCTTTTCAAGATAAATTCTAGGTTCTAAGTGATTCAACACATACACCCTCTTATTAAGAATTGTGTCCATATAATTTACATCATTAGGAACCCTATTCATGTAAATATAAAGCCCTTTGCCATCTAAAACTTGTTTTAAATGAATGGCTAGTTCCATCCGTTTTTCATTGTCTTGGACAGATAGAGGAATGGTTTTCGCTGATATTTCAGGTTGATAATTTTCTTTTTGAAGATAATCAAGGTGCGTAAAAATAGTGAAGTACGGGCTTGATAGATTTTGCGAAAAAGCCTGTGATGAGGCTATGCAAATGATTAGGATTACTATGAAATTTTTTCTCATAAGTACAAAGGTAATGAGAATAAAGTATGCGTGGGGCTCAACAGCTACTAAACTTCATAGTTGACATTAACAGACAGCCATTTTTCTAAGACTTTTAAGTCCATTGATTTTCTGCTTGCTAAGCTTTCTACTTGGTCTTTACCTATTCGACCGACCCCAAAGTACCTTGCATCAGGATGTGCAAAATACCATCCGCTTACCGAAGCAGCTGGGTACATAGCAAAGCTTTCAGTCAAGGTTATACCAGTATGTTGCTCCGCCTCAAGAATTTTCCATAGGCTGGCTTTTTCCGTATGATCAGGACATGCAGCATAGCCGGGAGCAGGACGAATTCCTCGGTATTTTTCCTTGATTAAATCCTCTTTACTTAAATGCTCGGTGTCATCGTATCCCCAATAGTCTTTTCGGACCAGTAAGTGCAAGTATTCTGCAAAAGCTTCAGCTAGTCGGTCGGCTAAAGCCTTAATCATTATGCTCTTATAGTCATTGTGGTCAGCTTCAAAATTCTTTATCCTAGATTCAATACCAATACCAGTAGTTACGGCAAATGCGCCGATATAATCTTCTTTATCTGGTGCAATATAGTCAGCTAAACACATGTTGTAACTTCCCGTTTTCTTTTCTGCTTGCTGGCGCATAAAATGTAGGGTAAAATCTTCCTTCCCTTTTTTTAGGATTACATCATCCCCATTACTTTTCGCTGGAAATATCCCAAATACAGCTCTTGCCTCGAGCCAGTCTTCTTTAATTATTTGATCGAGCATTTCATTGGCATCTTCAAACAATTTTCTCGCTTCGACGCCGTACTTCTCGCTTTGTAATATACGTGGATAACTACCTTTCATTTCCCAGGTATTGAAAAATGGACTCCAGTCAATATATGGGCGTAATTCAGCTAAATCAAAATGCTCTAAAACCTTAATTCCTTTCAAGTTTGGCTTGGAAATTTGATTAAATTCAATCGCTGCTTTGTTTTTTCGAGCACTTTCTAAACTAACATATTTGACATTCGGCTTACGGTTTTTATAAGCCTCCCTCATGTCTACATACTCCGTTTGGATATCACCAATAAAAGACTCTTTTAGGTCACCAAGCAATTTCTCTACTACAGGAACTGAGCGAGATGCATCAAGCACATAAATGGCTTGACCTTTTTTGTAGTGCTCGTCTATTTTGACTGCAGTATGTATTTTAGATGTTGTGGCACCACCAATTAAAAGGGGAAGATTAAATCCTTCGCGCTCCATTTCTTTGGCTACATGAACCATTTCATCCAAAGAAGGAGTGATTAATCCACTTGATCCGATAACATCTACTTCTTGTTTTCTTGCCTCATCCAATATTTTTTCTGCGGGGACCATTACCCCAAGATCAATAACTTCAAAACCATTGCAAGCCATTACCACACCTACGATATTTTTACCAATATCGTGCACATCTCCTTTGACGGTTGCCATCAGAACTTTTCCACGACTGCTGCTTTCAGCTTTATCTTCTTCGAGGTATGGCATTAGATACGCTACCGCTTTTTTCATTACTCTAGCTGACTTTACTACCTGTGGTAGGAACATTTTGCCTTCACCAAACAAGTCGCCCACAACATTCATCCCATCCATCAAAGGCCCTTCAATAACACTTAATGGTTTGTCAAACATTTGTCTAGCTTCTTCAGTGTCTTGGTCAATGAATTCAACAATTCCTTTAACCAAGGCATGTTCTAGTCTTTTAGTTACATCCATAGATCGCCACGCCTCATCCACTTTCTTTTCCTTGGTGTTTCCTTTTACACTCTCTGCAAAATCCAAGAGACGCTCCGTAGCATCATCGCGTCTATTTAACAAGACATCCTCTACTCGGTCGAGGAGTTCTTTGGGAATATCACTATATATTTCCAGCATCGCTGGATTTACAATTCCCATATCCATTCCATGCTTAATGGCATGGTATAAAAACGAGGAATGCATGGCTTCCCGTACCGTATTATTTCCTCTAAACGAAAAAGAAACATTACTTACTCCTCCACTTACTTTAGCACCGGGCAGGTTATTTTTTATCCAATCGGTGGCTTTAAAGAAGTCTAATGCATAATTTTTATGTTCCTCTAAGCCGGTAGCTACAGGAAAGATATTGGGATCGAAAATAATGTCAGCCGCAGGAAAACCGACTTCATTAACCAAGATATCATAGCTTCTTTTGCAAATATCGATTCTTCTCTGGTAGGTATCTGCTTGACCTTCTTCGTCAAAGGCCATGACAATCGTTGCGGCACCATACATTTTTACTTTTTGTGCTTGCTCAATAAATATTTTTTCTCCTTCTTTTAAGGAGATAGAGTTTACAATGCATTTACCTTGAACGCATTTCAGTCCCTCTTCAATTATCTCCCACTTTGAACTATCAATCATGATAGGAATTCGAGAAATTTCCGGTTCTGATGCAATTAAATGTAGAAATGTGGTCATCGCTTGCACCCCGTCCAACATCCCTTCGTCCATGTTTACATCTAATACTTGAGCTCCACCTCGCACCTGATCTAAGGCTACAGACAGGGCTTCTTCATGCTGTTCAGTTTTAATTAAGCGCAAAAACTTTCTCGAGCCTGTTACATTTGTACGCTCACCGATATTGATGAAATTCGATCCTTCATATACCACCAAAGGCTCCAACCCAGATAATTGCAAGGCATGGCTCATGTTATAGGTTTTTTATTTTTTGAATGATCTGTGAAGAGGATTGATTAGAAGTAAAAGGTATAGAAACGACTTCTCCTCCTGCTTGTTTTACAAATTCTCCGCCAACTATTTCTTCGACTCTCCAATCACCGCCTTTTACAAGCACATCGGGAATCGCGAATTTAATGAGACTTAATGGCGTGTCTTCATCAAAAATGACTACTGCATCCACCATTGCCATTGAGGCAATCAGCTCTGCTCGATCGTGCTCATTGATTAGGGGTCTCTCTTCGCCTTTTAAGCGTTTAACGGATAGGTCACTATTTATACCTACAATAAGTTTATCACCTAATTTTAGCGCTTCTTTTAAGGTATGGAGATGCCCAACATGTAGAATGTCGAAACAGCCATTTGTAAATACAATGCGATTACTTTTCACTCTCCATCGAGCGATAAGGTGTTTGAGCGATATTAAATCAACTATTTTTTGATTCGTCATGTAGCAATTTAGGTTTTATTTTTTTTTCGCGACTTAGCATGGCGAAGGCGAATAGCCCAATAATAATAATAAGAATGGTTTGACCTACCCATAAGATCCAACCCATAGTGGTTCCAAGATGCACTTCTAATCCATACAATGACAATAAATATCCTGCTATTAACGGATAGGCACCAATACCTCCTGGCGTAGCTAAGAATCCAAAAGTGCCAAAGAATAATAATGAAATAGCAGCTCCGGTACCAAGAGAATTCCCTTGTTCAATGGTCTTAAATGCAAACAGAACCATGATAAAATAACAGATCCAAATCAATAAAGTTTGCACAATAAAGATAAAGGGCTTTTCCAACTTAAAAATAGATAAAATCCCGTCTTTAAAACCTTGGGCTAATTTACCAATTCGAGTTGAGGCATTATTACTTAGCTTTAGAAGCTTTTTTAAGATAAAAAAGCCTAATAAGGAACTAAATACAAAAATACTTCCTGCAGCAACAGGGTGGATATACAACCATTCAATGAAGGGGTTAAACGTTTCGGCTAAATGCACGGTGTAAAAATCCATAAAGATTGCATACTGGAAAAAGAAAGCTATAAACCCAGCCAATAGGAGCATGATCATGTCAATAATACGCTCATTGACCACTGTTCCGATACTTTTATTAACGGGTATATCATCGCAAGCAGCAAGCACACCGCAACGTGCAATTTCTCCTGCTCTAGGAATTCCAATATTAACCAAGTAATTGATACTTATGGCATTAAATGCTCGCATAAAGGTAATTTGATAACCGGTAGCCCCGATTAATGCTTTCCAGCGAAAAGCACGAATAGATTGACTGAGCAAGGTAAAAAATACAGAAAATAATAACCACCAATAATTAGCCGTTTTTACAGCCAACTTCATGTCTTCAATATCTGATGGACTTAGCTTTCGGTAAAATAAATAAATCAGAAATATACCGAAGCCGAGCGGTACGCCAATTTTTAGTAGGGATTTTAAAAAAGAATTCACAGACATCTTAGATTTAGTAAAAATTTACTAGAGCATATTATTCTCGTTCGGGTGAATGGTAACAGGGACGTGAGATTTTGCCTCATTTTGTTCTATATACCCATATGAGATAATTATGATGACATCATCTACTGCCACTTTCCTAGCTGCGGGTCCATTTAAGCATATCGTACCCGAGCTTCTTTCTCCTTTTATTACATATGTTTCTAGCCGCTCACCATTATTTACATTCACAATCTGTACTCGCTCATTTTCAATAATATTTGCAGCATCCATCAAATCTTCATCAATGGTTATACTGCCAATATAATTTAACTCAGCTTGTGTAACTCTTACTCGGTGTATTTTAGATTTGAATACTTGTAATTTCATGGCACAAAGGTAAACAAGTTAATCATAAAATTATATTGTCTATGAGTCGAATACCTTCTAACCAAACCGCACACAATGCAATCAATCCTTCATCTTTTTCAGGTTCTCTTAAGGTTTTTTGACTTACAATTTCAAAATACTCAAGTTCTCCTCCTTCCAGCGAATTGATGTGTTTTTTGGCCATCTTTTTGAGCTCGGTAATTGAATAGTTGCCTAAATTATCTTTTACCAGCTGCAAACTTTCATGAATTATTCCCGCCCTGTTTTTTGCAGCAGCGCTTACTCGTTCATTCCTCGAGCTCATTGCCAATCCATTTGCCTCTCTAACTGTAGGCATGCCTCTCATTTCGACAGCTCGTCCTTGCATTTCAACCATTTTACTGCAAATCGCAAATTGTTGAAAATCTTTCAATCCCATGTAGAGTTGGGTAGGGTCAATGATGTCCAATAATAAGGATATCACCTGCATAACTCCTTGGAAGTGACCTGGCCGGTGCTTTCCCTCTAAAACGTCCAACATATCTCCTACTTCGGGAGCGTTAAATTTATCTGCCCCATCAGGGTAAATGGTTTTAACAGAGGGGTTAAAAAGCACATCGCAAGCCATATTTTCTAACAAGATTGCGTCAGCATCAATATTCCTTGGATATTTTTCTAAGTCAACAGCCTTATTAAACTGTGTTGGATTAACAAACACACTACACACTGCAATATCGCATTCGTTTTTTGCAGCTTGAATTAAGGATAAGTGTCCTTTATGCAGGGTCCCCATTGTAGGAATGAAGCCGACGGTCTTACCTAACTTTTTTTGCTTTTGGATGTACTTATTGAGGTGATAAGCACTTTTAAACTTAATCATCGTCTTTCGGATGTTTTTTTATTTGCAAAGTTTCAATCCGATTGTCAGTGGCTTCCGTAATTAGAATTTCAAAGTTTTCGATGTACACCGTTTCATTTACATTTGGAATATCTTCGTGGTTTACCACAACAAAACCTGCTAAGGTCTCGTAATCTCCATTGGGCAAATCAAGCTTGTATTTCTCATTAATATAATCAACTTCAAGTCGACCAGAAAACATATATTCATCGTGGTTGAGCTTTTTTTCGACAAATTCATCTTCATCATGCTCATCTTGGATTTCTCCGAAAATTTCTTCTATCAAATCCTCCAAGGTTACTAATCCTGCCGTTCCGCCATATTCATCTACTACGTGCGCCATACTTTTATGTTCCTTAGTAAACTGAGTAAGTAAGTCCCGGGCATTCATATGTTCGGGAACGACTAATATCGAATAGATGTTTTCCATCAACGACTCTTGCTTCTTAATAATATCGATGTGATGAATGTATCCAATAACATTGTCAATATTTTCTTCGTACACTAGAAGTCGCGATAGCCGTGTTTCAATGAATTTGCTCTTCAGCTCTTCAAAACTTGAATTTTTATCTACTCCATATAACTCCGTTCGTGGAATCATACACTCTTTAACCTTGGTATCTTTAAGGTATAATGCTTTTTCAAAAATATCGCTATTAATTTCGTCGTCCTCATCAACTCCTTGATGACCTGCAGCGAGTTCTTTAATATAATATTCTAAATCTATCGAGGAAAAACCAACTTGATTTTCATTATATTTTTCCGGCATCAACAGCTTAATCATTTGGCTTGATAGCCAAGAAAATATACCTGCAATTTGCTTCAAGGGGAACCAGTAGATAGAATATTTAAAGGGGACAACGAAAAAAGACAATGCTCGATAGGGAGAAATTCTAAAGAGTGCCTTAGGGAAAAATTCACCAAAAATAAGCACAAACAGCGTAGTTAACAGGGTTTGAATAATCAACAATAACAAGCCCGTATAGGCGCTAAATTCATCTGCTATCAAGGTTGAGGCAAAAGAACTAAATAGAACAAGAGTTATATTATTCATTATTAACAAAGCCGTAATGAAAGTTGGAGCCTCTTCATTAAATTCTCCAATAACTTTGCTGGCTAAATTTCCTGTTTCTTTGTTTAGTTCTATGCGCAGCTTGTTTGAAGATATAAAAGCAATTTCCATACCCGAGAATACGGCACTTAATATTAAAAATATTATGCTTAGAAATAGGGTCATTCTTTTGATTTTTTCACTTGGTCTTCCATGCGTTTTATAAAACGATTTTGACTTCTAAGGTTCAAAAAAAGGATACTGCAGGCAATACTTATGAATAAAGGGAAGTACACTTCATGAGTAAAAGCATGAAGCCGCACTAAATTGACTATAGAGAATACCAAACTAACCGTGGCGGTAAATCCCCAAATATATTGTAGTATTTTAGTAAACACGTATATGGAATTGATTACAACACAAAACTACAAGAATTTACTTAAACTGAATATTGTTCTTGCAGGTTTTGGATGTGAAACAATTACTTAATGAATATCTGAGATAAAAAAGTTTGATGAATAAAATAGTTGCCTCAATTTCAGGGATTATATTTTTATTAGATTAGAAGTTAGAGTCATCAACTTTTTCTAACCAGGCTTTAATATTATTTGCAACTCCTTCAAGGGTCCCATTACTAAAAGGTGATTTAAGCCCCGCCAAGTCCACTAATTGCAAAAAGGATAAACTTCCTCCAGCTTGACATAAACTTAGATAATCATTCCACGCACCTTTGAAATCGTCCTGCATTTTAATCCAGTATTGATAAGCACAGATTTGAGCAAGGGTGTAGTCAATGTAATAGAAAGGGGATTGATAAATATGAGATTGAAGTTGCCATCTTCCTCCACTTTCCAAGTACTCATGACCATCATAGTCTAGATCTGGCATATATTTCTTTTCAATTTTTCTCCAAGTCGCTTTTCTTTCCACGGGTGTCATTTCTGGATTTTCGTATACAGCATGTTGATACTCATCAACAGCTACACCATAAGGCAAGAACAATAAGCCACTGGCAAGGTGTTCAAATTTATATTTTTCGGTATCTTCTTTAAAGAATAAGCCCATCCATGGCCAAGTGAAAAACTCCATACTCATACTGTGAATTTCTGCCGACTCATATGTTGGCCAGAAATATTCGTTGATTTTATGATGTTTACTACTATAAACCTGAAAAGCATGCCCTGCTTCATGAGTAAGTACGTCGATGTCACCACTCGTTCCGTTAAAGTTTGAAAAGATAAACGGGGCTCCATAATTTGCAATGAAGGTACAATACCCACCGGTGTCCTTACCTTTCTTGGTTTCCAAGTCCATTAGCTCATACTTGGTCATGAAATCAAAGAATTCTCCAGTTTCCTGAGAGAGTTCTTGATACATTTTAATTCCATTGTTTATGATCCAATTGGCATCCCCTTTTGGTTTTGGATTACCCGAATTATAAAATAAGGAGTTATCGTAATGCTTTAAATTCTTTAAGCCTAATCTCTCCGCCTGCTTTTTTCTAATTTGAACAGCCAGGGGGACGATATGCTTTCTAATTTGTTCTCTATAACTAGCGACCATTTCCGGCGTATAATCTGATCGTTGCATTCTTAAATAACCTAACTCTACGAAGTTTTTAAGCCCCATTTTGCGAGCCATTTTATGGCGCAATTTTACTGCATCATCATAAATGGTGTCAAACTGCTCTTCATTTTCAGCGACAAAATTGAAGCGAGCTTCTGCTGCTGCCTTTCGGACAAGTCGATCCTTAGATTGAACATAAGGGGTCAGTTGACTTAAGTTTAATTCTTTGCCATCAAACTGAATCTTTGCACCAGCGACCAATTTTGAGTAAGACGAACCGAGTTTATTTTCTTCCTTTAGATCTTCAATTATTTCTTTACTAAATGAATTTACTCGATATGAAGCTATAGTAAATAACTGCTCGCCAAAGTTAGCAATAAGCTCTTTTTTAAACTTTGACCCGGCAAGGGCTGTGTAATATTCAAAGTTCAAATCACCGATTTCAGGACCATTTTCATCAAAAAATGTACGCTCAGTGTCATAAAAATCATCAGTAGTATCAATGGAATTGCGAATATATGCTAGGTTAGAAGCCGTATCTACATTTGCGTTGATCTTGTTTATCTCTTTAATAGCTTGAATCTGTTCCTCCAAGTTTGAAGCTACTTTTAATAACTCAACTTGCTCACGAAATGCTTTCTTGATCGTATCAATATCAGGCCTGGTATAAGGTAATTCAGTAAATTTTTTCATAAGGAAGTTAGATTATTCGTTGTTCTTTTTTTAGCTGTGAATTTTTCCAAAAGGAAGCTAGCAATCTAAGATTATAGATTATAATTCCGACAAAGCTAGCCATACTAAAGAATAAGTATTCTTTTTTTATATATTTTAGTAAATCAACGGTTTCATTAAAGGAAATGGAGGAACTCTTTATTAATTTTTCCACGTCCATACCATCTATAATTCCAAGTATTATTTCAAGGCGATTGATCAAGTAAATAAAGACAAACAGGTTGAAGACTAATATGCAATATCTCAACCATTTATTTCTATGAAAGCCAATTGAATAAAACTCAAAAGCATTTCTTAAAGAAACTATAGCAACGAATACGATCAATAAATTAGAAAATAAAAAATAATATTCTCCATGCCATATCATTGGTGTTTGCACAGCCAAACTCACAAGAGTTGCTACAATAAACCAAATTATTGTTTTCAAAAGATGTGGCTGCATGATTAGTATAAGGAGATTAACACCTCAAAGGCATTAGAGCTGTTTAATAAAATTTTGAGATTATTTGTATTGTCGATTTCCAATTCTTGGACCTTACGAGCATAATAGGTTTCAGCGCTATCGTTTTCTATTAAATTGGCAAGGATAAACCCAGTTCGATATAGGTTCTCCGTTTCCGGACTTCTCTTAACCCCATTTGTTACACCAATGAATCCATTATCTAAATCTTGTGCAAGTATATCGAGCCAAGCACGATTGTTTAATAAAACGCCACTGCTATCATCAATTGCAAGGCCTTCTTCAATAAGCGTTCTTGTAGCCTCCTCTTGAGCGGTGTCCATCAACATAAATGCAGTTTGATATTCATAACTCTCAATGGCTAGCCCATCCATCTCTCTAGCGAGAGTGAAAAACTTATTTGCAGCCGATGTATTGCCCATTTTTGCGAGAACATAGGCCTTAAAAAGAACGGCTTCATGCCGTTCTGGAAAATCCGCTAGATAACCATCAATAGCCTTTAACGTTGCTTCATTGCCGACAGAGTCATATGCTGAATATATGGCTAAATAATCCGCATAATATTTATTAGTTTCGGTATCCATGGGAGCGTCTTCATCTTGACATGCAGCAATAAATAAAGAAAAACAGATTAGTGGCAACCAATATCTCATAGAATCAGGATTTAATATTAATCTTACAAAGTTAGTAATTTAAATGTGTACCAGCTCTATATGACACAACTTTTAGCATGTGTTTTTAACCATTTTTCAGACTTTCGATAATTTGGACAGGCTTGTTCAACCCGAGACCAAAAGTTAGAACCATGGTTTTGCTCACTTAGATGTGAAAGTTCATGAATTAAGACATATTCTATGACCTCTTTAGGCGCCAACAATAAGCGAATTGAGATGTTAATATTTCCTCGATTGCTGCAACTTCCCCAATTCGAACTGTTGTTTTTAACCCGCATGCTTTTGAGTTCACCAAAAGCATGTTTTGCATTAAGCTGGCACAACCAGTCCCATAGTATGGGTTTGTATTTTTTAGCTAGCAATTTATAAATCATATGGCTTACCGTTTTGTCGTATACCTCCTGATCTATTTGCTCGATAAGCGCAAGTTTTATATCGCTTCCAGTCAAACGACCTTTATTTTTCCCCAAGCCAGACTTGCTTAAGTGCAGGGTGTAGATGCTGTCATAGAGGGTTAATTGGTCTTGGTCTTTGTATTTTTTATATTTATCATAGTGAAAATAGGGTTTTTCATCCAAGCGTTCTTTGGCCCAATCGATGAACTTACCAATCAGTCGTTTTTTTTCAAATTCCGGAAGTAAGATGGGGAGGCGAATATTTACTCCCGACTTAGTTAAAGAAACACGACTGTCCTTGCGGTTTTCGTGATGAACAGTCAGCTTCACCTTATTATCTTGCCAACTGATAAAATATTTTTCTTTTTTAATATTTCTTTTGAACCCAAACAAATCTATTCGTGTTTTAAAATCATCTTAATTTAAATATCGTCTAGTTATACAAGAAGACTTTATATCTTTGTAAGCCTATAAAACACAAATAAATGGAGAATAATTTCAATTTTGAAGAGATACTGGAAAAATTTGGTAATAAGTTTGATGAGAAATTTATGGAGCAGCGAAAGGTCTTCCTCTGGGGACCTGTGCATGATGAATCAGCAAAGCAGGTGGTTAATCGTTTGCTTTATTTAGAGGCAGCTGACCCAGGCAAAGAGATTACATTTTATATCAATAGCCCTGGAGGCGTTGTTACATCAGGACTTGTAATGATAGATGCAATGAAGATGATTTCTTCGCCAGTAAAAACTGTTTGCATGGGAATGTGCGCTTCAATGGGAGCCATGTTATTATCGCAAGGTGAAAAAGGAAAACGAGAAATGTGGAGTCATGGAAGAGTGATGATACATCAACCAAGTATTGGAGGGGCGTATGGACAAGCCAGTGATTTGGAAATCACTGCAGAACAAATGCAAAAGACCAAAGAGGTTTTAGCGGTGATGTTGGCAGAATCTTGCAAAAAGAGTTTCGACACGATCATGAAAGATTTTGATCGGGATTTTTGGATGAATGCCGAAGAAGCACTTGGTTATGGTATAGTGGACAGTATTTCTAAGAAAGTATAGGAAATGGCAGATTTAAATATTGATATAGCAAGACTTCAAAAGGAAATAGCAGATAGATTAGGCTTGCAATCTTCGCAGGTAGTTTTTGACTTTTCCTTAAATGAAGGAGTAACAAAACTAGATCTAATCACGATTAGTCAAAGGCATGAGCAGTCGTTTTTATACCACACCACCAAGGCAATTGATAAGAAAGAGGCTTTAGAGAAAATGTATGAATATGTGGCAACACAGCATAAAAATGAGAGCACATATACACTCCAATGGAGAAAGGTAGGGGATGCGGAATTGCATACGTCATATTTTAGTGCAAGAAACATGTATGAAGCATTGGATAAGTTTTATTACAATCGGGAGATGAATTCATTTAACATTTTTAGTATTGCACTAAATCCTGTGGCTTAAAACGTTTTTAAAATACAAGAAAAAAGCCCCGTCATTAAATTATTGACGGGGCTTTTTCTTATTTTTATTTCCTAAAGCAATAAGATTAATTTTAGTCAATGAAAAAATATATACTAGCGCTAGATCAAGGAACCACCAGCTCGAGGGCTATTATGTTTGATAGCTTTGGCAATCCGAGTCATACTGCTCAAAAGGAGTTTGAGCAAATATTTCCCGAATCTGCTTGGGTGGAACATGACCCAAAGGAAATTTGGCGGACGCAATTGGAAACAGCAAAAAACGCACTTCTCTATGCGGATGCCAAAGCAGGAGAAATTGCGGCAATTGGAATCACGAATCAAAGAGAAACAGCCATTGTATGGGATAAGCAAACAGGCGAGCCAATATATAATGCTATCGTATGGCAAGATAGACGGACTGCAAAATTCTGCGAAGAGCTTAAGCGAAGAGGCTTGCACGAACATGTACGAAAAACAACAGGATTAGTTATTGATGCATATTTTTCTGGGACAAAAATCCATTGGATACTTGAGCATGTTGAAGGAGCGCGTGAGAAAGCGGAGAGTGGAGAGTTACTTTTTGGAACAGTAGATACTTGGCTTTTATATAAGCTAACTGGAGGCAAAGTGCATGCCACAGATTATTCGAATGCCTCCAGGACTATGTTATATGATATCAATACCCTATCGTGGGATGAAAAGATGCTGAAGGAAATGAATATTCCTAAATCAATGTTGCCTGAAGTAAGAAATTCATCTGAAATATATGGCCACACAACAAAGGATCTATTCGGCGATGAAATTCCTGTTGCGGGAATTGCTGGAGACCAGCAGGCTGCATTATTTGGTCAAGCTTGCTTTGCCAAAGGAATGGCAAAAAATACTTATGGAACAGGTTGTTTTATGTTGATGAATACGGGCGATGAAAAAGTGGACTCCCCCTCTGGTTTGTTAACGACTATAGCATGGGGAATAGATGGGAAAGTATCATACGCATTAGAGGGAAGTGTCTTCATTGCAGGAGCGGCTATTCAATGGTTAAGAGATGGTTTGGGTCTTATCGAAACCGCTGCAGATAGTGAAACGATGGCAACAGAAACTGAGGATAGTGATGGAGTTTATGTAGTTCCTGCTTTTGCAGGCCTAGGAGCGCCATATTGGGATATGTATGCAAGGGGTGCTATTTTTGGCTTAACTCGAAGAACAAGCAACAAACATTTTGTTCGAGCAACTCTCGAGTCTTTGGCGTATCAGACCAAAGATGTTTTGAATACCATGGAGTTGGACTCAGGGATTCACCTTGACACCTTGAGGGTGGATGGAGGAGCATGCGCAAATAATCTCTTGATGCAATTTCAAGCAGATATTTTAGATACTCCTGTAGAACGACCAAAAATAATTGAAACCACCGCTCTAGGTGCTGCTTACCTAGCGGGCATAGCGGTGAATTTTTATAAACAAGAAGAAATTACTGAAAATTGGCAGCTTGATAAGCAGTTTAGTGTGTATATGGATAATCAAAGTCGAGAGAACAAATATGCCGGTTGGCAAAAAGCTGTAGAGCGTTGCAAAGGATGGATTGATAAGGAATAACAAGCATGCAGATTGAAAGCAAGAAAACACAAGAAAAGTTTTGCATTATGGGTGCTGGGCTTATTTTCCCTAACTTGCTATTCCAAAGTAAACTCAATGATTGATCAAGTTCAACTGAATTTTAATCCAAGTACACTTTTTTTATTGAATTGCATACTAGGATTCATTCTATTCGGCGTATCGTTAGATTTAAAATGGCAAGATTTCAAGCGGATTTACAAAATGCCAAAGGAAGTTCTTGTTGGTTTGTCTGGACAGTTACTGATTCTACCCTTACTTACTGCTGGTCTCATTTTTTTAATTAAGCCGCAAGCAAGTTTGGCCTTAGGAATGATATTGGTTGCTAGCTGTCCTGGAGGAAATCTATCTAACTTCATGACACACCATGCGAAGGGGAATACCGCCTTATCTGTTACCCTTACTACTTTAGCTACAGGTTTAGCGGTATTTTTTACACCACTTAATTTTTTTCTTTGGGGAAATCTGCTCCCCGAAACGAGTGCTTTAATGAAGGAGATAGATATTCCTTTATTGAGTATTATGTTAAACGTATTTCTCTTGATCGCCTTGCCACTTAGTATAGGGCTCTGGGTCAGCCATAAATTTCCGCGGTTTGCTTGTAGAGTGAAAAAACCGATGAAATACTTTTCTCTTGGCTTCTTCTTCATCTTTATTATTTTGGCTTTTGCCGTTAATTTCTCCTACTTCTTAGAATATATTCATGTGGTGTTCTTCATTGTCTTTATTCATAATGCTGTTGCATTTTTAGGAGGATATGGTTTAGGCAGGCTATTTGGCTTCAGCCAAGCAAATAAACGAGCGATCACATTAGAAGTGGGATTGCAAAACTCGGGCTTAGGATTAATTTTAATCTTTAACTTTTTTAATGGTTTGGGTGGAATGGCTATCATTGCAGCCTTTTGGGGGATTTGGCACATCATTTCAGGATATACACTCGCTCAATTTTGGAGCAAGCGATAATAGAATCAAAAGCAAATTCGTTTAGAGTTTACTATGCGATTGTTTTTCATTTTCTCTTTAGTGTTAAATATAGCTCGAGCTACAACTATGTATGAGGGCGATGGATTTATATTAAGCTTGGAAGAAGAGGATCATTTCATATTACTTCCAAAGGACCAAGTTTTAAAATTTAACTATTCAGGCAACTACCATATTAGAATGGATAGTTTGATTTTAACAACTGACTACACTTCAGGTCAATCGAAAATATTGGCAATATATACAGTTAATGATTTGCAGCTGACAGCAAGATATATGCAAATGGACATGCAAAAAATGCTACCAAAAAAATTATATTTTCGTCGGGAGATTTTTGACAATGGAGCTACAAAGCGAGAAATTTATTGGGAGGATTATCCGAGTAGATCATATATCGCGTATATTTTCAATCAAGATAGTCAACCCTTAACTATAAGCGCTTATCAAAATGGTGTGAAAGACGGGAGAGAGCTACTCTTTTATGCTAATGTCCATAATACTATTCGTGCCGTGCTGCATTATAAGCGAGGGGTGCTATCCAACAAATCATATTACTATGAGCTTGTAGAAGACGATTTTTCTAAAGTTAAGCTTGTGAAAGTAGAGACGTATTCACACGGTCACTTGAAGAAAACTAAAATGCCTGAAGCTCAACCAGTTTTTTATATAAGCCATTTTTAGCCATTAAGCTTATGTGATTTCCTTTTTCGACAATCGCCCCTTTTTCCATAACCACAATCTCATCGGCATACTGGATGGTTGATAGCCTATGGGCAATTACAATAGATGTTCGATTGCGCATCAATTTATTCAGTGCTTCTTGCACCAATTTTTCGGACTCGGAGTCAAGTGCTGATGTGGCTTCGTCAAGGATGAGTATTGGAGGGTTCTTAAGGATAGCGCGGGCTATAGTCAAGCGTTGCCGTTGACCACCACTCAGATTCATTCCCCTATCTCCTATTACGGTGTCATAAGCTTTGGGCATTTGCATAATGAATTCATGCGCGTTTGCAATCTTTGCTGCCTCAATGATGTCTGCTTGCGTAGCATTAAAACCAAATGCAATATTGTTGGCAATTGTATCATTAAAAAGTAACGCCTCTTGAGTCACAACTCCCATCAAACTTCGCAAATCTTTCTTTTTACAGTTGCGAATATCTTTCCCATCAATTCTAATTTGACCAGTATTCACATCATAGAATCTAGGCAACAAATCAGCTAAGGTAGACTTGCCAGCTCCAGAAGGACCAACCAAAGCAATCATATCTCCCTTTTTTACGGTCAGACTTACCTCATGAACAACAGGCTCATTGTCAAACTTATTATATGAAAAATTTACTTTGTCAAATTCAATAATACTATTGAAATTTGTTATTTCCTCAGCTTCAGCGATTTCTAAAATTTCATCACGAGCATTCATTATTTTATCTATTCGCTGCATAGCCCCTAATCCTTTTTGAAGGGTATAGAATGCTCCAGAAAAACTTTTTGCAGGTGCAATTAAAGAGGCAAACATGAGCAGGTAAACTACGAATACCGAGTCCTTAATATTTCCAGATAAAACCTCATTTCCTCCAAACCAAATGATACTTGAAAACACAGCAATAGATAAGAACTCCGTAAGTGGAGAAGATAAAAACCGCTTGCGCAATACCCGATTCATCAAATGGAAAAAGTTGTTGCTTTCTTTATCAAATTGCAGCATTCTATATTTTTCGGCTGTAAAAGCTTTTACAATGCGAATGCCACTGATAGTTTCATCGTATAGTGAAGCTATTTGCCCAAGTTTTTGCTGGCCTTCAAATGAAGGTTTCTTCAATGATTTACCTAAAGCTCCAATCATAAAAGCAATGACTAGAATAAGTAGAAAGACAAATAGGGTAAGCTTATAGCTTATGGCAAAAAGTACAATTAATGAGATGATAATGGTTAGCGGTTCTTTAACTAATACCTCCAAAATATTTAAAACACCGTGCTCAACCTCAATCACATCTGCGGTTAAAGAACTTATTAAATCTCCCTTTTTACTCTTATTATAATAGCTTAATGGAAGGTTCAGCATCTTATTATTTAATTGAATACGAATATCACGAACTACGCCATTTCTAATGGGAGCTAAAAAATATTGAGCCAAAAAGCGAAACAAGTTCTTTAAAAAGAAGACGGTGGTAATAGCAATGGCTAGGAAAATTAATCCCGCCTCTCTGCTGCTGTATTGTTCTATTTGTAAGGTGACTAAGTAGTTCAGATAATCTTTAAGTGCATCAATACTAAAAGCCAATTCGGGAGCTTGGTTGACCGCCTTATCAGGATGAAAAATAATATCCAAGAATGGCATGACTATAGTCAATGAAAACACACTAAAAATAACATATAGAATGTTGAATACGACATTTAAACCGATATTGAATTTATAATTTGTAAGATACTTGCTAAACGCCTTTATTTCCCTCATTTGTACTACAAAGATATTTATATTTCACTTTGTTTGTATTCCAACGTATTTTTGTGCCACAGATTTTATGCTTATGGAAAATAGAAGACAACATAAAATGGCGTCATTGCTCAAACAAACTCTGGGAGATATTTTTATGAAAGATCTTCGAGGACACATAGGGAGTGGGGTATTAGTGAGTATTACTAATGTAAAAACCAGCCCAGATTTAGCAACGGCTAAGTTTTACTTAAGTGTTTTTGGTGCAGCGGTGCCACAAGAAATAGTTGATATGCTAAATGCCACTTCCTATGAATGGAGGAGGAAATTGGGCGCAGAACTTAAACATCATTTAAGAAAGTTGCCTGAAATAGAGTTTTTCTTGGATGATACCTTAGAGTATGCTCAAAAAATGAACGAATTATTTATCAAATTAAATAAAGAGGACAAGGAGTGATGCAGACTGCCTTTGCAATTGCCATACGTTACTTATTCTCTTCAAAAAGCACGAATGCAATAAATATCATTTCCTATATTTCCATGATAGGAATGGGCTTAGGGGCTATGGTTTTGGTTGTCCTGTTATCGGTTTTCAATGGTTTTGAGGATTTAGTGATTCAATTGCAGGGTAGTTTTTATGCCGATATTGAAATTGATAAGACAGCGGGCAAAGTATTTCAAGCAGACGATGTTTTTATTGAAAAAATAGAAAACATCGAAGGCATTGAAACCTATGCATTGGTTTTAGAAGAAAATGCATATGTGAGTTATGATGGCAAATCAACAGTGGCAAAAGTAAGGGCGTATGATGACCGGTTTTATTCGGTTAATACTATTGCGGACTATATAATCGAAGGTTCAGCAGAATTACAGCACGATGGTCAGTACTTTGCCTTATTGGGTGCAGGAGTTTATTATCATATAAACGCGAGCAACAATCAACCCATTTCAATAGCCATACCTAAAAAAGGTAAAACTAGCGCAATCAATGTATCTCAGTTGTTTGCAAGCGCACAAATTTTACCCGGAGGCGTTTTCGGTATTCAGAATGAGTTTGATAATTCCTACCTCATTACTTCTTTGGCCTTTTTAAGTGACTTACAAGGATTTAAAAATGAGGTATCAAGCATAGAGTTGAAAGTAAAAGAGGGCTTTGATGATAAAGCGGTAATAAATAATATCAATCAAGTACTTGGACCAGAATTTGAAACTACAACCCGCGTGCATCAGAATAAATCCTTGTATCAAGCTATGCAAGCCGAAAAATATGCCATGATTGCCATTCTATTTTTGGTTTTATTAATTATTTCATTTACGATAGTTGGGGCTTTATCGATGTTAGCTATGGAGAAGAAGCTAGATATTTCTATCCTAAAAGCGATGGGGGCGAGTGATGGGTTTATATTCAAGGTCTTTATGTATCAAGGGGTTTTTGGTTCGTTAATAGGAGCCGTGGTTGGCGCCGTTTTAGGAGTCCTTATCGTGGGAGCGCAACAGTTGTTTGGCTTAGTTACTCTCGGAGGGAATGGGGGGTTTGTAATTGAAGCGTATCCAGTAAAATTGGAGGCACCTGATGTCCTTCTGGCATTTACCCTTATTACTATTATCAGTCTTATAGCATCTTGGTTGCCAGCAAGTCGGGCGGCAAAAGGAAAAATGCTATTTGTGAAGTACTAGATAGCTGATTACTATAGATTTGAATTAAAGTCCACCACCTAAATCGGGCTTATTTTCGACTAACAAATTGAAAATATGACCTTAGGGATTTGTTAATCAACTCACAAAGAAAGAAGCGCGCACTTCTGTGTAGAAACAAAAAGAAAGTTAAAGCTAGAAATTAGGACAAGCGGTCATTGTATTTATTCGCTTTTCCCAACCCCCAACATAGCTTAAGCCAAGCTCAAACCCTCCTCTAGAAAAGCTTGCATTGGTAAACTGGGATACATTGATGTCATAGGCAATACCTATGTCCAAGCCATGGAAATTGACTCCGGTAAGCAAGGAGATGGACTCACTATTAATTCCATTGTTATTGCTTGCATTTAAGCCACCAACCATCCGGTATAATGCGCCAAACCTGAAGGCATTGCCACTTGGGTCTCTATCATCAAATATATAGCGAATATCTGTACCATATAAAGTTTCAATATTCTGTCCTTGAAACTGAAGCAAAAACTTAGGGAGCACATCAAAGTTCTTTGAAACAGGGAAATTCACTCCAGAATGAACGGAATATTTAATAGGTAGTTTAGCATCATCAATACCTAAAGATTCATTCGGTTGATTGACGTGTTGAGCACTAAAACCTCCATAGGCAGTCGTTCTTTTATTTTTTCCTCGCATAAAATAAAGAAGGCCAGCACTTGCATCGAAAAAAGTATAATTTTGATTGAGCTGAGCTAAATAGGCCGGGTTGTCCTGTATGATTGTCGCATCATAGTTAATCCCATTCCATTGATTTCCAAAGCGCAAATTATCAATACCAAAACTTCTTTGTATCATATCGGCCTGTAAACCAATGGAGAGATAATGCCGCCCCCATTGATCTAGATTCTGCATATAACTCAAGGCTAACCCAACCCTAGTTGTACCATAATTTGAAGCAGCAGCCTTGTCGTTCATCATCTCTAATCCGATACCTAAGGCGTTCTTTTTAATCGGAATACGAAAATCAAAAGCGGCTGTCATCGTTCGGAATTGATTAGTGGATTCATCTCGCAAGACCTCACCCCATTGACTTCTGTATAAAAAACTTGCTCGATAATTACCATTCATAACTCCTGCCAAAGCTGGATTTAGCTGCAAGGGGGCTGTATAAAACTGCGTTAAATGCGGATCTTGAGCTTGGGAAGCAAATACAGTTAAACAGAGGCAAAATAGCGTAAGGAGTTTTTTCATAAGAAAACGAATTTACAAAAAACGCGGTAATTAAATTAGTATTGATAAAATTTAATCTAAAACTATAAACGCATCGAATTAGTAGCTTTATTGTCTTAAATTATGGATAAAGGGGTAATTAATCCAAAAGGATAACTATTTTTGAAGTCAAATTTTAACTTTATCATGTATAGAACACATCATTGCGGAGATCTTAGAATAGGGCATATTGGACAAGAAGTTAGTCTGGCAGGTTGGCTGCATAAATCCAGAGATTTGGGAGGAATGACCTTTGTGGATTTAAGAGATCGATATGGCAAAACACAATTGGTTTTTAATATGGATACCGATAAGGAATTGTGCGCTTCGGTGCGCAAAATGGGTAGAGAAAGTGTATTACAAATTAAAGGAAAGGTAAGGGAGCGAAGCAGTAAGAACACCGGAATGGCTACAGGCGATATCGAGATTGAAGTGGTTGAGCTCCTCCTATTAAATAGCGCAAAGACTCCCCCCTTCACTATTGACGACAATACGGATGGTGGAGAAGAATTAAGGATGAAATATCGTTACTTAGACATTCGAAGAGACAAAGTTCGAGAGAATTTAATCTTTAGGCACAAAGTGAGCTTGGAAGTCAGAAAATACTTAAGTCAGTTAGAATTTGTAGAAATTGAAACGCCATACTTGATTAAGTCAACTCCGGAAGGCGCTCGCGACTTTATAGTTCCTTCTCGAATGAATCAAGGCTTATTCTATGCATTACCTCAATCACCTCAAACTTTCAAGCAGTTGTTGATGGTAGCGGGTATGGACAAGTATTTCCAAATTGTAAAGTGCTTCAGGGACGAGGATTTACGAGCGGATAGGCAACCAGAATTTACACAAATTGACTGCGAAATGTCCTTTATCGAGCAAGAGGATATACTGAATGTATTTGAGGGCTTAACCCGCCATTTGTTAAAGGAATTAAAAGCAGTTGACGTGCAAGAATTTCCTCGAATGACTTATGACGATGCCATGAGAAAGTATGGAAATGACAAACCAGATATCCGATTTGGAATGGAGTTTGGGGAACTCAATGATATTGCGCAGCACAAAGAGTTTAATGTATTTAATTCTGCTGAGTTAGTCGTTGGTATTGCGATACCTGAAGGGAATACTTATTCTCGAAAGGAAATTGACAAGTTGATTGACTGGGTGAGACGTCCGCAAGTTGGTGCGCTTGGTATGGTATACGTGCGATGTAACGAAGACGGGAGTTATAAATCTTCAGTAGATAAATTTTATGATCAAGGGGATTTGGCAAAATGGGCAGAACGGACTGGGGCAAAAGCGGGAGATTTGATTGCTGTGCTGTCTGGTGACAAGCATAAGGTAAGGGCCCAACTAAGCGCTTTACGCATGGAAATGGCCGAACGCTTGGGTTTGAGAAAAGCGGATGAGTTTGCTCCATTATGGGTCCTAGATTTCCCTTTATTGGAGTGGGATGAAGATGCCGAGAGATTTCATGCAATGCATCATCCATTTACCTCACCAAAAGCTGAAGATATGGCAAAATTAGATACTGATCCAGGGTCGGTGCGAGCGAATGCTTACGACCTAGTCTTAAATGGCAACGAAATTGGCGGTGGATCAATCAGAATTCATGATAAAGAAATGCAAGCGCTGATGTTTAAGCATTTAGGCTTTACTCCAGAAGAAGCAAGAGAGCAATTCGGATTCTTAATGGATGCATTTGAATATGGCGCACCTCCACACGGAGGACTCGCTTTTGGCTTAGACCGTTTGGTCGCCATATTGGGTGGACAAGAATCTATCAGAGATTTTATTGCCTTTCCCAAAAACAATGCAGGAAGAGATGTCATGATAGACTCGCCAAGTGTTATTGATCCAGCACAGCTTAAAGAATTAGGGATTGATTTGAAATAGTGTAAATTTACGATTCAAGCCTAAATTATGACTCCACTTGTAATCGTTATAACTATTTGCGCGTACTTCCTTTTCCTTATGGGGATAGCGCAGCTCACTAAAGGCAGAGCAGATAATGCAGCTTTCTTTTCGGGAAACAAAGAATCAAGATGGTATTTAGTGGCATTTGGAATGATAGGAGCTTCACTTTCTGGGGTGACTTTCCTTTCGGTACCCGGGCAAGTAGAAGGCAATTCTTTCGCTTATATGCAAATGGTAGTCGGGTATTTACTGGGTTATACTTTCATTGCTTTAGTGCTGCTACCGATGTATTATAAACTTAATCTAGTTTCAATTTACCAATATTTAGAAACTCGTTTTGGCGCGGCCGCACATCGCACAGGTTCAGCTTTCTTTTTGTTAAGTAGAATTATTGGTGCTGCATTCAGACTTTTTTTGGTAGCAGGCGTATTGCATTACTTTTTATTTGCGCATTATGACGTACCCTTCATTTTTACAACAATAATAACAGTAACTCTTATTTGGGTTTACACCTTTCAGGGGGGGATTAAAACCATCGTGGTGACAGATACTTTGCAAACCTCGTTTATGATTTTTGCATTGATTTTTGCTACTTACTATATCATGAAAGAGTTAAATCTTTCCTTTGGAAGTATTTGGGATCAAGCAGCATCACTAGGATATACGAAAGCCATTTTTTTAGAAAACTTCGCAGAAAGCAAGCAACATTTTTTCAAACAATTTTTTAGTGGAGCATTGATTGCTTTGGTCATGACTGGTTTAGATCAAGACATGATGCAAAAGAACTTGACTTGTAAGAATGTGAAAGAAGCCCAAAAAAATATATTCAGTATGAGCGTTATGCTGATACCAATTAATTTTTTATTTTTATGCTTAGGCGCATTTCTCTTTATTTACGCCAATAGCAAGGGAATTGTTCTTCCAGCTAGAGCAGATTACCTCTTTCCAGAGATTGCCTTGAATCATTTTCCAGTAACAGTAGGAATTATTTTTTTATTGGGTTTAATTGCAGCAGCATACTCTAGTGCAGATTCAGCACTCACTTCATTGACAACTGCTTTTTGTGTCGATTTCTTAGGCATGCATAAACAAGAAAAATCTACAGATAAAGCGACCCGCCTAAAAGTACATGTCGCTTTTTCACTGATTATTATACTGGTGGTTTGCTTGTTTGATAGCTTAGGGGATGAGAGTGTAATTTCTAATATTTTTAGATTTGCGGGGTATACCTATGGTCCATTATTAGGTTTGTTCATATTTGGATTGTTTACTAAATTTAAGGTGCGCGATAAATTCATCCCTATGGTATGCCTTATTTCTCCGGTATTGACTTATCTGGCTTCAGCATATTCTCCTGATCTTATCGGGTATACTTTTGGGTATGAATTGCTCCTACTTAACGGTGGACTTACTTTTCTTGGCCTTTTGGCTATTACACAGTTCAACAAAAAATTAGATTAACAAATGACGAATAAACCAGTTAAAAGTTGGACCGAAGTTCAAGCGAAATCCAGTTGGACCATGTTCAAAGTAATGAGTGAATTTGTAGAAGGCTTTGATCGTATGGAAGAGATTGGCCCATGCATTTCTATCTATGGTTCTGCGAGGACGAAAGTTGAGGATAAATATTATAAAATGGGGGTTAAGGTAGCCGAACGATTGGTGGAGGAAGGTTATGGGATTATAACCGGAGGGGGTCCAGGAATTATGGAGGCAGGCAATCGTGGCGCTCAAAATGCAGGAGGAAAATCTGTTGGTTTAAATATCGATTTACCTTTCGAACAGTTTTCTAATCAATACATTGATCATGATAAAAATATAATGTTTAATTACTTCTTTGCAAGAAAAGTCATGTTTGTTAAATATGCGCAAGCGTTTGTTTTGCTTCCAGGGGGTTTTGGGACAATGGACGAACTCTTTGAAACGTTAACCTTAGTTCAAACCAAAAAAATTGATCGAGTACCTATTATATTAATGGGAAAAGAGTTTTGGGGAGGAATGTTAGACTGGATAAAGAGCACTATGTCGGAAAAATATAAAACGATTAGCACCCAAGATCTTGAGCTCATTCATCTTACGGATGATGTGGATGAGGTTGCCAACATAATTATTGATTTTTATGCTAATTCAAGCTTGCGTCCAAATTTTTAAACCATGAAAAACGCAAGACTGCAAATCTTTGCTGATACTATTAAGCTAACTCATCAATTGCATGTTTTTTATGCATCAAAACTGTAAGATACGGGCCTAAGCAACCAGCTCGTTATCTTGCACTTTACACGACACTTAGGCACCTACATTGGCCATTTGATTTGGCTTTGCAAGCTACACGAAATAATGGCTGTTTAAAATAACTCAAACTTCATCAGTCGACACTCTAACTTCCCATTAAACAACTTAATTTTTGCAGCTGTTCTTAGGCCTATGTGCTTACGTGCTTCGACATTACTTGAGATAATCCAGGCCGTCCAACCGGTATAGTGATGCTTAAGGTGGTCCCCAATCCGCTGATAAAACTCATTGATATGCTCATCTTTTATCCGTTCGTCATAGGGCGGATTCAAAAATAAAACACCTTTTTTTTCCTTAGGCTTATAATTGAAGAAATCACCACTTTCTAAGTGATGAATGGGCTTAAATCCAGCCCTTACCATGTTTTCTTTGGCTAATGCAAGCACTTTCCCATCTATTTCAATTCCCTTAATATTCGGGTACTCAATTTTAATATTATCTTCTGCTTCTTGCTTTAATCGGTCCCATAGATTTTGATCAAAATTAGGCCAATTCATAAATCCAAAAATTCTACGATCAAAACCTGCAGGTTTATTGTTTGTTCGCATTAGTGCTTCAATCGTTAAAGTACCTGAACCGCACATTCCATCTAAGAAAGGCATTTTTCTATCCCAATTACTCAAGGCTATAATTCCAGCCGCAAGAACTTCGTTTAGCGGAGCTGTTCCACCATCAAATCGATAACTTCTTTTGTGCAAAGAGGCGTTGCTTGCATCAATAGATATTTGAACATCTGTCCCTCTTATATGCAAGGAAAACACATAGTTGGGATGTTTAATATTAACATCAGGGCGACGATTGTTTTCATGTTTTCTAAACCAATCACAAATGGCATCTTTTACTTTTAAGCTCGCATATAAGGAGTGGGTAAAAACTTCAGAGCTCACAAAAGCATCAATTTTAAAGGTGTCTTTTAAGGTCATGAACTCTTTCCAATTGTACTCCATGACACGATCGTATAATTCTTCTTCATTTTCAGCAGAAAATGTGTAAAAAGGACGAATAACTCGAATGCATAAAGTACTGTATAAGTGTACTTTATAGAGTGTTTCAAGGTCTCCTTCGAAAGCAACTGCTCGATTGAGCGGCTCAATTTCTTTACACCCCAATTGATGCAATTCTTCAGCTAATACTTCTTCTAAACCAAATAGGGTTTTAGCTATGTAGTGTTCCATTGGGACAAAGGTAGGGAATTAAACGAATTCAGGGTTTATTCTTTCCACTCTACTTTGTTTTGAATCGTGCTAATTCTTCGTCCAGGTGCTTTTTCATCACCATTGGGTATTCCCAAATAGAGAAAGCCCAAAACTTGATCTTCCTTTTCAAATCCGAGGTATTCTTTCATCACCAATTTTGCCGTCATTCCACCACTATGAATGTATGCTGCAAAACCCATTGCGCTTGCTGCCAACTGCATATTTTGCACAGCCATAGCTGTCGCTTGCAATTCTTCGATTTCCGGAATCTTATGATTACTTCCTCGTTTATTGACTATGGCCAGAATATGTGAGGTGGTTTTAGCTCTATGGATAAACTTATCGTATTTTATTTGCTTAAAGTTTTCGGCTCCACTTTCCGCTTTATACATCTCCGCATGGTCAAAAGCAAATTGATGCTTAGCGTTCCCACTAAACACTACAAAGCGCCATGGTTCGGTATATCCATGGGTTGGAGCCCAATTGGCACATTCTAAAATTTTCCACACATCGGATTCAGCAATTTCGCCAGGGATACATTGTTCTGGCTTTATCGTCCTTCTAGTATGGATGTTTTCTATTATAATTTGGACTTTATTCATTGGTGAAACGTTTATTCATAAAAAATGGTAGTCTGTACTTTCTGTCTATACGCTATCAGAAGTTATAGAGTATAAAGCGATAAAATTATCCGAATTCATCCCTTGAATATAAGGAAGTTCTAAATTTAATTTAATTTTAGGCGAAATAGAAAAACCATGAAAGCAGCAGTATTAGTAAAAAACGCCGAAGCGCATAATTCATTTGAGATTAGGGAAGTGGATCAACCAAAGGCAGGTGTCGGTCAAGTACTTATTAAGGTGGAGGCTTTTGGTTTAAACTTTGCAGATATAATGGCCCGACAAGGCAACTATCAGGATTGCCCGCCGCTTCCTGCCGTTATAGGGTATGATGTAGTGGGAGAAGTGGTAGAGATTGGCGCAGGAGTTGACAATGTAAATTTAGGGGATAGGGTAACTGCAATGACTCGCTTTGGAGGATATGCTGAATATGCCTTAACAGACTTCCGAGCTTGCGCTAAAATAGCCAAAGACTATCCATTAGGAAAAGCTACGGCTTTGACGACTCAATACTGTACTGCTTATTATTGTTTTGAGGAAATGCTGAATTTGTATGAGGGAGATAAAGTGTTGATTCATGCAGCTGCAGGAGGCGTCGGAACAGCACTGGTTCAATTGGCTAAATATGCAGGATGTGAAATATTTGGTACCGCCGGATCAGATGAAAAGTTGGCGTATTTAAAAGATTTGGGAGTTGACCACCCTATTAATTATCGCGCGAAAGACTTTGAAGTCGAGGTCAGGAAAATTGTTGGGGATCAAGGACTTGATGCTGTTTTTGACCCAATAGGGGGTAAATCGGTAAAAAAAGGATTGAAATTACTGGGTTCAGGAGGAAGAATAGTATTGTTTGGAGCTTCGGATATGACTGGAGCAAATATTTTTGGGAAAATTGGAATGGGCTTAGGATTCGGATTTTATCATCCGGTAGAATTTATGCTGACAAGTAAGGGAATGATGGGCGTTAATATGCTTCGAATTGCTGATGATCGACCGATGGTGTTGAAACGATGTTTAGAGAACGTGGTAAAATTAGTTGCCGAAGGGGTATTAAATCCTACTGAAGCGAAAGTTTTTTCTATTAATGATATTGGTGAAGCTCATGCCTTTTTGGAAGGACGGCAAAGCATTGGCAAAGTCAGTGTGTGTTGGTAAAATCTTGACGGTTTTCGCCAAACTGCAGGGAAATTTGTTTTGAGGAAAGTGACTGCATCCATTAATGCTTCAAACCGCTAAATGGTCAAAACTGGATATTTAAAGAAACACGGAAGAGTAGGCTAAAACTCGTAACCGATGTCCTTCCTGAAGTACTTTCCCTCAAACACTATAGCTTCGGCTTGCTGATTGGCTTTCAATAACGCATCCGCTAGATTTTCGCCCAGTGCACTTACAGCAAGTACACGCCCGCCATTAGTAACTAAAATATTATCTATTTCTTTTGTTCCTGCCTGAAAAACTGTTGTGTTTTCGCAAGCGGGTATTATAATCTGTTTTCCTTTTTCATAAGCTTCAGGATATCCTCCAGAAGCTAAAATAACAGTAGCTCCGTGTTTTTTACTGTATTTGACCACTTCGTCTTTTAACTTTCCTTCACTACATTTAACCAACAAATCAGCTAAATCATTTTCTAATCGGGGTAGCACAATCTCGGTTTCAGGGTCTCCCATCCTGCAGTTGTATTCAATTACATAAGGCTCATCATCAACCAAGATTAAACCGACATATATAAACCCTTTATAAACTATTTTTTCCGCCTTTAGGCCCTCAATAGTGGGGTTTATCACTCTAGATTTTACTTTTCTCATTAAATCCTCATCGACAAAAGGTACAGGAGATATTGCCCCCATTCCGCCGGTGTTTAACCCCGTATCTTTTTCTCCTATTCGTTTGTAGTCTTTGGCGTTGGGAAGCAATACATAGTCGCTGCCATCACTCAACACAAAAACAGAGAATTCTATACCATTAAGAAACTCTTCAATGATTACTTTACTACTTGCATCTCCAAATTTAGCATCGCTAATCATTTCTTGCAGTGTTTGCTTGGCCTCGGCCTTGCTTTCCGTGATAACTACACCTTTACCTGCTGCCAAACCGTCAGCTTTTAAAACAAAAGGCGCCTTATTCTCATCAATAAAGGCCAAACCTTCTTCTAGGTTCGCTTGAGTGAACTCGTTAAATGCTGCAGTAGGAATATTGTGCCTTTGCATAAAGTACTTTGCAAAACTCTTACTTCCTTCTAATTGTGCTCCGTGTTTTGAGGGACCAATTACCATCACTTTGCTTAAACTTTGATCGTTCATAAAAAAATCATAGATACCCTCAACTAAAGGCACTTCAGGGCCCACAACGACCATGTCAATTGATTCTTTTAAAACAAAACTCTTGAGCGCAGAAAAGTCACTTGGATCGATAGCTATATTTTGAGCCAGCTGCTTACTTCCTCCATTTCCTGGAGCAACCCATAGATGATTACACATGGGGCTTTGTTTAAGTTTCCAAGCAAAAGCATGTTCTCTTCCACCAGAACCTAAAATTAGAAAATTCATATCGTATACGGTTTATGCAAAAATAAGTGCTTTACGTCAAAATTTCCGATTTTTTATTGTGGAATGTTTATTGGAATAAAAAAACCACTAAAGAAGACGAAGGTGATTCCCGTTTTAGTTGGCACAACAAACTTAATCTTGTATTTTTACTCAATCTAAAAGAGAGAAACATATAATGGCAAATATTGTAGAGAAAATATTCGGTAAAATTTTTGGAAACAAACATGAGAAGGATATCAAAAAGATGCTTCCTGTAGTTGATGAAATTAATGCTGAATTTGAAAAACTAAAGTTGGTAAGCAACGACGAGCTTAGAGGCAAAACTTTAATTTTTCGTGAAGAAATAAAAAATCATCTAAAAGAAGTAGAGGAGAAGATTACTTTCATTCATGATCAAATAAAGAATGATCCTGATATGGATATTGATCAGAAAGAAACTTTATATGACCAGATTGATGCTTTGAAACTGGAAAAGGACGAAAAGGTAGAAGAAATACTTGCTATCTTATTGCCCCGAGCATTTGCTGTAGTTAAAGAAACAGCTCGTCGTTTTACTGAAGCAGCAAACCTTGCCTCAAAAGCTACGGATCTAGATAGAGACTTAGCAGCTAAGAGTGATTTTGTAGAAATTGTAGGCGCTGATGCAGTATATAAAAAATCTTGGCAAGCTGCCGGCGCAGAAGTTGTTTGGAATATGGTTCACTATGACGTGCAGTTAATTGGTGGCATCGTCTTACATGAAGGTAAGATTTCTGAGATGATGACGGGGGAAGGTAAAACTTTAGTATCCACTTTGCCAGCATACTTAAACGCCTTACCAGAATTAGGCGTTCATATTATTACGGTAAATAATTACTTGGCCGTAAGAGATTGTGAATGGAATGCGCCTATTTTTAATTTCCTAGGGATTAAGGTGGATTGTATTGATCGATACAGACCGCACTCTCCTGAGCGAATTGAAGCATATAAAGCAGATATTACTTATGGAACAAATAATGAATTTGGTTTTGATTATCTAAGAGATAACATGCTGCTTAATGCAGATGAGTTGGTGCAAGGTAAATTACACTATACCATGATTGATGAGGTGGATTCTGTGTTAATTGATGATGCAAGAACACCCTTAATTATTAGTGGTCAAGTGGATAGTAATGATGAGCAGCAGTTTTATGAACTGAAGCCTAGAATATCTAAATTGGTTCAAGTACAGAAGGATTTGGCTACAAAATATCTAAATGATGCTAAGCGCCAAATTAAGGCAGGGGACACAGGTGTTCAGCCAGGAGAAGGTGGTTTTGCTTTACTTCAAACGTACAGGGCATTACCTAAAAACAAGCCACTTATTAAATATTTAAGTGAGCAAGGAATCAAGCAAATCTTACAAAAGGCTGAGAATTACTACATGCAAGATTCGAGTAAGGAAATGCATATCGTGGATGAAGAGCTATTTTTTGTCATCGAAGAGAAGCAAAATTCTGTTGAGCTTAAAGAAAAAGGAATCGATTTAATTACTGCAAGTGGTGAGGACAAGGACTTTTTCGTTGTTCCCGACGTAGGTGTATTGCTCGCAGACATTGACAATACAGGTAAATCGGATAGTGAGAAGATGGAGGCTAAAGAACAGTTAATGAGCGATTATGCCGTTAAAACTGAAAGACTTCACTCTATTCAACAATTGCTGAAAGCCTATACCCTTTTCGAAATTGATATCGAGTATGTGGTCATGGATGGTAAAGTAAAAATTGTAGATGAAAATACAGGCCGTATCATGGATGGCAGAAGATTCTCTGATGGACTCCACCAGGCCTTGGAATCTAAAGAAAATGTGAAGGTGGAAGCAGCTTCTCAAACCATGGCAACAATAACTTTACAGAACTTTTTTAGAATGTACCACAAATTGAGTGGTATGACTGGAACTGCTGAAACAGAAAGTCAGGAGTTTTGGGATATTTATAAATTAGATGTAGTGGTTATTCCGACAAACAAACCTCTTGCTCGTAAAGATGAGGACGATTTAATTTATCGAACCACAAGAGAAAAATTTAATGGTATAGCCGATGAAATTCAAAAGTTAACTGAAGCAGGAAGACCGGTACTAGTGGGTACTACCAATGTGGAGATTTCAGAGCTTATTGGCCGAATGCTCCAAATGAAGGGGATCCAGCATCAAGTGTTAAATGCAAAACAACATCAACGAGAAGCGGATATTGTAGCTGAAGCAGGAAGAGCGGGAGCGGTAACTATCGCAACTAATATGGCGGGAAGGGGTACCGATATCAAACTGTCTCCCGAAGTTATCGCCGCAGGAGGTTTAGCTATAATAGGGTCAGAACGACACGATTCAAGACGAATAGACCGTCAGTTAAGAGGTCGTGCTGGTCGACAAGGAGATCCAGGATCTTCGCAATTTTTTATCTCTTTAGAAGATAAGCTTATGCGATTGTTTGGTTCTGAAAATATGGCTAAATGGATGGATCGTCTCGGATTTAAAGAGGGTGAAGTTATTCAGCATTCGATGATTACCAAGAATGTAGAAACGGCACAACGTAAGGTTGAAGAGAATAATTTTGGGGTTAGAAAAAGATTGCTAGAGTACGATGACGTGATGAATATGCAGCGTGAAGTGATCTATAAGAAAAGAAGAAATGCTTTGTTCGGTGAGCGGCTTTCAGTAGATATCATGGATTCTTTTCACGGCTTGTGTGAGGAGTTGGTTTTGGGGCATAAGTCTATGGAAGATTTCGAGAGTTTTAAGTTGAATCTAATTTTATTCTTCGGTATGGAATCAAGTATAAACGAAGAAACTTTTTTGAAGACGAATGCCGATGAGTTAGTAATGGACTTGTACAGAGAAGTACAAAAACTATACAAAGAAAAATCTCTGCGTATTTCGGAAAGAACCCTTCCAATATTTAAACAAATTCATAAGGATAGAGGCGAAACAGTTAAAAATATTGTAGTCCCTTTTAGTGATGGTAAAAAAGCATTAAATATTCTAACTCCTTTGGAGAAAAATATTGAAATGGAAGGAAAACAAATCATCACGGAGTTTGAAAAGAATGTTTCTTTGGCTATGATTGATGATACATGGAAGCATCATCTTCGTCAAATGGATGATCTTAAAAAAGAAGTACAAAATGCATCATTGGAGCAGAAAGATCCATTATTAGTATATAAATTAGAAGCGTTTAATTTATTTAAAACCTTAGCTTCAAATATTAATCGAAGTGTGGTTTCATTCTTATTTAAAGGCCAGATTGTAAGCCCAGACGCAAAAAATGTAAGAACAAATCAAGAGGCGCAAAGAACGAACTTGGATAATTTAAAGACTTCCCGAAACGAAAGTCCTGATCAAAATAATTTAGCTAAACGGGAAAGAAAAGTTGCTGAGCCGGTGCGCGCTCAGCCTAAAGTAGGCCGTAATGAGCCCTGCCCATGTGGAAGTGGTAAAAAATATAAGTCTTGTCATGGTTAGGCAAAGTAAATGAGCAAATGAACATTAAAGATAAAATAGAGCATACGATTTTAAAGGCTGACACCTCTCTTAAGGAGATAGAAAGCCTGTGTAAGGAGGCAATTGATTATGGGTTTTTTGCGGTTTGTGTGCCACCCTATTTTGTAAAGTACGCCTCTTTAATGTTAAAGAATTCGGAGGTGAAGGTGATCACGGTTGTTGGTTTTCCTTTAGGTTACAACACGACACCTGCCAAAGTAGAAGAAGCTCGAAAAGCAATGGATGAGGGTGCTGCAGAAATTGATATGGTGATGAATATTGCCGCGCTAAAAAAAGGGGACAACAATTTCGTCTTAAACGATATTCTATCTGTAACCACCTTGGTTCAACTGAAGGGATGTAAACTGAAAGTTATTATTGAAACAGCTATGCTGAGTCAATCAGAAAAGATAACTGCCTGTGAAATATGCGCGAAAGTAGGAGTAGATTTCGTTAAAACTTCTACCGGATTTGCTTCTAGCGGAGCAAAAGTAGAAGATATTAAACTCATGAGAAAAATATTGCCTTCTAGCATAAAAATTAAAGCTTCTGGCGGAGTTAAAACTAAAGATCAGGCGATCAAATTATTAGAAGCGGGAGCGGATAGATTAGGAGCTAGCTCGGGTCCAGCCTTGATTTAAAAAACGGTTATGAAAAATTTTCTTACAATCATATGCCTAATTGCCTTTAGTATAGACATGGCAGATGCGCAAACGTCCATCATTCTTAATGATAAAGTGACATTTGAAAGTAGTTCGGATCTAAATTTTTTATTGGATGCACATTATGATAAGAATAAGCATTGTGATTTAATGCAAGGATATCGCATTCAAATTATGAATAGTAGCAACAGGGAAGACGTTTATAAAAAAAAAGCAGAGGTATACAGCCGCTACTCAAAGTTTAAGGGTTACATTGTATACGACCAGCCCTACTATAAGCTAAGAATAGGGGATTTTGAAACGAAATTGGAAGCGCGTAAATTTTTAAACGAAATCATACAGTCTTTCTCCACTGCTTTTATCGTGCGTGATGAGATAAAAATTAATTAGAATGGCTATGGATATATTGAATCATATTAAGCAATTGTCCCTTGAAATACATCCTCAGTTAATTGAGTGGAGAAGACACTTGCATCAATATCCTGAGTTATCTTTCCAAGAACATAACACCTCAAAATTTATTTCTAAAGCATTGCAAACATACAAGATTCCTCATACCACAGGTATCGCCCAAACAGGTATAGTCGCATTGATTGAAGGAAATAATCCTAGCAGCAGGTGCGTGGCATTGCGCGCTGACATGGATGCATTACCAATTTTAGAAAAGAACTCCTTTGATTTTATTTCCAAAAACAAAGGAGTAATGCATGCTTGTGGGCACGACTTTCATACAAGTAATTTACTGGGTGCTGCAATTATTTTACAAGCAATTCGGGAACGATTTGAAGGAACAATAAAACTGATTTTTCAACCTTCAGAAGAGAAAATTCCGAGTGGAGCTCCTGCAATGATCGATGCAGGGGTACTAGAGAATCCTAAAGTTGAAGCAATTTTTGGAATGCATGTATCTCCAGAGCTTCCTACCGGTACATTCGGCTTTAGAGGAGGTCAGTTTATGGCATCTGCCGATGAAATATACTTGACGGTAAAAGGCAAAGGAGGGCATGCTGCTTTTCCGCATACATTAATTGATCCCGTCCTTGTGTCTGCACAAATACTCGTCAACCTTCAGCAAGTGATTAGTCGGAGAAAACCTCCATTCGATGCCGGCGTTTTATCCTTTGGAAAGTTGGAAGCCTTGGGTGCTACGAACATTATCCCGGATGAAGTGAAGATAGCTGGAACTTTTCGAGCCATGAACGAAGATTTTCGGCTTAAATCACATACATTAATTAAGCAGATAGCTGAGGAAACCGCTAACGCTAGTGGCGCTTCTTGTGAGGTAAATATTTTAATAGGCTATCCCTTTCTTTATAATGATGAATCCTTAACCGAACGAAGTAAACAACGGGCAAAAGTATTTAACGACCATATTCAAGTGTTGGACGTTCCACCAAGAATGGGAGCTGAAGACTTTGCTTATTATTCTCAAAAAGTACCTGCTTGCTTTATTCGAATAGGTACTGGTAATGAAGAGAAAGGAAGCACCAACGGGCTGCACTCCCCCAATTTTAACGTAGATGATGAGGCCTTACTTCATGGAGCTGGATTATTGGCTTGGTTAGCAATAAATCAATAAAATAATAGTTCTTATTGAAACCCCATAAAAATGAAATTAAACACCCCCCTAAAAGCTAAGAATATAGCAGGAAGATATAATGCCCAACTAATCGGAAATGAAGATGCAGAAATTGGAAGTTTAAATGAAATTCATAAATTGACAGCGGATTCACTCACCTTCGTAGATCATCCGAAGTACTACAATAAGGTTTTAGAAAGTAAGGCAAGGGTAGTTTTAATTAATCAAGTCGTTAAATGTCCCCAAGGGAAAACCTTATTGGTAGTAGATAATCCTTTTGAGGTATACAATGAGCTTGCTTTAAAAGCCAGACCTTTTCTGCCCTCTTCGGAGATGATTTCGCCTTTAGCAGAGATAGGCGCAGGGACAATAATCCAACCCAATGTGTTTATTGGTAATCATGTCAAAGTTGGTAAAAATTGTATTATTCATCCCCACGTTACCTTATACGATTATGCAGAAATCGGAGATAATGTAATCATTCATTCTAACACAACAATAGGTAGTGATGCATTCTACGTGCATAAGAAAGAGCATGAATATGAGAAAATGCATACTATCGGTAAAGCGATTGTGGAAAATGATGTTGAAATAGGGTCCTCATGCACGGTTGATAGTGGAGTATCTGGAGATACAATTATTGGAAAGGGAACCAAGCTAGATAGTCAGGTTCATGTAGGGCATGGTGTAGTTATTGGTAAGAATTGTTTGCTGTGCGCCCAAGTTGCCATTGCTGGTAAATCTATACTTGAGGATGAAGTCATATTATATGGTAAAGTCGGAGTTTCCAAGGATGTTATTATTGGCAAAAAAGCAATTGTTTTGGCTTCTTCTAATGTAGGTAAAAATCTAGATCCAGGGGGGACTTATTTTGGCTCTCCAGCTATAAATGCACGGGATAAATGGAAGGAAATGGCGATTGTTCGGATGCTTCCTAAACGATGGAGTCAAATTGTATTTCGAGATTAAATAGCTTTTATCTTTCCTTGGTTAAACTACTCAGGACGAGAAAATACAATGGTTTAGGAGCTTGGCTCACTCATCATTTGACCATGGTGGCATTCTTTGGTCTTTGAACGGATAAATTTATATCAGTCTGCTTTCCTGCTTGGATTAAATTTAAATCCAAGCCATACTTAGTCGCAAGTATTAACCCTAATTCATATCGATTCAAATCAACAGGCCCAGGTAAATGATATACCCCTCCATCCCAATCAAGTGCTTCGATAATTAGCTTTGCTGCATCTTTAGCTTCCAACACACTTCGCACTTCATCCGTAAATAGTAATTGAGGCTTTGCTAGTTTGAGCTTTTCTTTTAATGCGCGCTCATACCCACCAAGGCTCCCAATCATTAAAGGCATTCTACAAACAACAGCAGCAGGATACACTTGAATAATTTCCTCTTCCGCCTTCAATTTCTGCATACCATACTGATTGAGTGGTTGAGCTTTGTCACTCGGTGAATAGCTTCCTTTAGATCCATCAAAAACTTGATCACTTGAAGTAAATACCATCGGAATTTCTCTTTGCATAGCCGTTTCAGCCAATAGCCTGCTTGCTTGAACATTTATCTTTTGACTTTCCGCAGCATTTTCCTCGCAATCTTGAATGTTTCCATTTGCAGCCAAATGAACAATCCCATCAAATGTATGACCGTTTAGTTGATTAATAAAATTATCCTTGGATAGATCCAATTGAAGTTCCGTTACCTGTAATTCAGGATTTATTGTTCTGCTTACACCAATTATTTGTATATTCTTTTGTCGCGCTCTTTGACAAATATATTGCCCTAAAAATCCGTTGTGACCGGTTAGCAGGATTTTATTCATAATTAACAAATTGCTGTTTTATTCTTCTTGCTAATTTAACTAAGTTTACATCAAATAAATAGACTATGGCAAGTATAAAACCTTTTAAAGCTTTTCGACCTGCGAAAGAGAGTGCAGAAAATTTAGCATCTTTTCCTTACGATGTGTTGAATAGTGTGGAGGCACGAAAATTAGCAGCGGGGAACCCTCAATCTTTTCTGAGAATAAATAAACCAGAGATTGACCTAGCTAAAGATATTAATGTATACGATGAGTCAGTGTATCAAAAAGGGAAGAGTAATTTGGATGATTTCATTCAAAAGGGATGGTTTATACAAGATGAAAAACCACTCTTGTATATCTATGCCCAGCGAATGGGCAAACATCTTCAAAAGGGAATTGTGGCATGCAGTTCGATTGATGATTATTTCAATGATATCATCAAAAAGCACGAGTACACAAGGCCAGTGAAGGAAAAAGATAGAATTGACCATATGTATACTGCAGGAGCGCATCTAGGACCGGTTTTTTTAGCGTATAAGCCAATAAAACAAATAGACCAATTGATTGAAGATTGGACGGCGAAGCACAAGCCTCAAAACCAGTTCACAAGTTCCGACGAGATAGAACACATTACCTGGCTAATAGATGATGAAACGACTATTAAGCAGTTGACGTCTATTTTTGAAGGGCAAGTGAAACACACTTATGTTGCCGATGGCCACCATCGATCAGCCGCTTCTGCAATTGTGGGACAAAGAATGAGAGATGAGCAAGCGAATCATACCGGAAATGAAGATTATAATTACTTTCTTTCTGTGCTCTTTCCTGCAGATCAGTTGATGATTATTGATTATAACAGAGTAATCAAAAACCTTCTACCAGACATTTCAACGGACGAGTTTTTGACCGCTTTATTGAGTAATTTTACAGTTATACCTGAGGATGGTCAAGTGCGCCCAAGTGTGCCTGGAGAATTTGGTTTGTATATTGACAAGCAATGGTATCGCCTTACTGCTGATCCGAGTATATGTTCATCCACAGATCCAGTTGCGTGCCTAGATATAAGTATTTTAAGCACCTACGTTATAGATCCACTTTTAGGTATCGCGGATCAACGCACCGATAATAGAATCGATTTTGTTGGAGGAATCCGAGGCCTTGATGAATTAGAGCGAAGAGTGGATAATGGAGAGATGAAATTAGCCTTTGCTATTCCATCGGTATCAATGGACCAATTGATCAATGTAGCAGATAGCGGGAATGTAATGCCTCCCAAATCTACTTGGTTTGAGCCAAAGTTGCGCAGCGGCCTATTTGTGCATAAGTTCAAATAGAGAAGCAAAAAGGGTAAGTATCGTCCACTGGGTTTAAATGGGGAAGCTATTTTATTGCTTTTGTCTTTTATTTATGGTTAATCCTTGTTGTTTAGAAGTGAAAATGCAGGTTGAAATATGTAATTTCGTAATTGAATATGCAAAGTAAACTGCACAACAATATTGAGTTTTTAAAAGGAGTAGGTCCAAAAAGAGCGGAGATCCTTCAGCAGGAACTAAATATTTTCACTTGGAGTGATTTGATTCACCACTTCCCTTTCCGCTATGTCGACAAATCAAAGTTTTACTCTATAGCTGAGATTAATGAAGGCACCCAGTATATCCAAATTAAAGGTAAGCTGACCGCTGTTCACCTGATTGGTGCTAATCGAAAGAAACGATTACATGGAACGTTTAAAGATGAAACAGGGACGATTGACCTAGTTTGGTTTGTTAAAACTGACTGGATTCAGAAGTCACTCAAAACAGGTGTAGAATATGTAGTTTACGGTAAACCTAAAAAATTTGGTCGCAACTACAATATCACACATCCTGAAATTAAGACAGCGGGAGAAATAGTAAAGCAAAATCACAGCTTAGAGCCGGTATATAATACCACTGAAAAAATGAAGAAATTCAACTTAGATAGTAAGGGGATTTTCAAATTACAAATGACCGTACTTGATCAGTTAAATCACACGGAGCTTATTGAGATCATTCCGCTCGCAGTTTTAGATGCGTATAAGCTTGTAAGTAGAAATAAAGCCTATCATGAGATACATTTCCCAAGCAACGAAGAAAATTTAAGCAAGGCTATTTTCAGAATTAAATTTGAAGAGCTTTTAATGATACAGCTTCGTTTACTCCGATCTAAAATCAATAGGAACATCCAAAATAAGGGGTATGTATTTGAAAAAATTGATAAAAAATTTAAAGAATTTTATCAAAACTGTTTGCCTTTTGAATTGACCGGCGCGCAAAAAAGAGTGCTTAAAGAGATAAGAAAAGATACCTTGAGCGGAAAGCAAATGAATCGTTTATTGCAAGGTGATGTGGGTAGCGGGAAGACCATTGTATCGCTCATGACGATGTTAATGGCTATTGATAATAATTTTCAAGCTTGTATTATGGCTCCAACCGAGATATTAGCCCAACAACACATGGCAGGGATAACAGAGTTGGTAAAAGCTACTGGTATACGCTGCGCAATACTAACGGGGTCGGTTAAGGGAAAAGTGCGAAAACAGTTGTTACTCGCTTTGGTTGAAGGTGAAATAGACATCTTAATAGGAACACATGCCTTAATTGAAGATAAAGTGATTTTTAAAAATTTGGGTATGGTTGTCATTGATGAACAACATCGATTTGGCGTTGCTCAACGAGCAAAATTGTGGAAGAAGAATGTTCAAGCTCCGCATAATTTAGTAATGACAGCTACACCTATTCCAAGAACCTTAGCGATGACGCTTTATGGAGATCTTGACATTTCTATCATTGACGAATTACCTCCAGGAAGAAAACCCATCCAAACCTCACACCGAAGAGAAAATAGTCGACTACAAGTATTTGGTTTTATTGGAAAGGAAATTGCAAAGGGAAGACAAGTCTACATGGTTTATCCTTTAATTGAGGAATCGGAAACACTGGACTATAATCATTTGATGGATGGTTATGAAAGTGTGAAACGACATTTTCCAGACTTACAAGTGAGCATTGTGCATGGTAAAATGAAACCTGCTGATAAGGAATATGAAATGCAGCGATTTGTGCAAGCCAAAACACAAATCATGGTTGCCACAACCGTTATTGAGGTTGGCGTAAATGTTCCAAATGCTAGTATGATGGTGATAGAAAGTGCCGAGCGATTTGGACTGAGTCAATTGCATCAGCTGAGGGGTCGAGTAGGACGAGGAGCAGAACAATCATATTGTATACTGATGACTGGTCTAAAGCTTTCAAATGAAAGTAAAGCAAGAATGCAAATCATGGCAGAAACGAATGATGGCTTTAGAATCGCAGAAGAAGATCTCCGTTTACGCGGTCCGGGAGATATAGAGGGAACTCAGCAAAGTGGAATAGCAGACTTACGTTTAGCCAGTTTATCAAAAGACAACAAGATATTGACGCTTGCTAGGGAAGTGGCCACTAAAATACTAAATAACGACCCTTTTCTAGACAAGCAAGAGAACGGATTTTTAAAGCAGCACCTGATTGCGCAACACCAACAAAAAGGCTGGGGAAAGATAGCCTAGCGCCTTCTTTTAAAGTTTTGCTTATTCTTATTGCGATTAGCAAAAAACTCTTGTCTCTTTCTGTTCTTTTCTTTCTCAAATTCCTTCTTTTCAGCTGCAGTCATAGGCTTATCAGTTTGAGGAAAAGGATTGTCGTCAACTATTTGAATCTTTTGTTTGATGAGTTTCTCTATATCCTTGATGTAACTATTTTCTTCAGCGTCGGTCATCGAAATAGATACCCCCTCTTCTCCAGCCCTTCCGCACCGTCCAATTCGATGAACATAAGTTTCTGGCTCATTAGGAATATCATAGTTGATGACATATCGAAGTTTATCGATGTCAATACCTCGAGCGGCAATATCGGTAGCAACCAAAACACGAACATTCCCCTCTTTAAAATCCTTTAGCGCTTTTTGACGTTGGTTTTGACTTCTATCCCCATGGATAGCAGCAGCACCTATCTTTTCTTTTTGAAGTTTGCGAACAATCCGATTTGCGCCATGCTTGGTTCTTGAAAACAACAGCACTTGTTCAATTTCTGCATTCTTCAGGATATGCAAGAGTAAATCCATTTTGCTGGACTTATTGGTAGTATATAAATGCTGCTGTATAGTTTCAGCAGTGGAGGAAACAGTATTTACAGAGACCTTCTCTGGTCGGTTTAGTATTTCACTAGAAAGTGTTACAATACTTTTGGGCATTGTTGCTGAAAAAAACAAGGATTGTCTTTCCTTAGGTAATCTGGCAAGTAATTTTTTGATATCATGGATAAATCCCATATCTAACATTCTATCGGCTTCATCAAGAACAAAGTATTTTACATCTGCTAAGGAGATGAATCCTTGATCCATTAAATCCAACAGACGTCCTGGAGTAGCCACAAGAATATCTACCCCTTTTTGCAAGGCATTGGTTTGAGTCCCTTGTTTAACACCACCAAAAATAACCGTATTCCTGATGGAAGTATATTTTGCATACGCCGTGATACTTTCTCCAATTTGAATAGCCAATTCTCGCGTTGGCGTAACGATTAGAGAAGATACTTTTCTTTTTTCAGACGGATGACCCTCATTGGCTAAATGCTGAATGATAGGTATGGCAAAAGCCGCTGTTTTTCCAGTGCCGGTTTGCGCAGTGCCCAGCACATCTTTTCCATCGAGCACTAAGGGAATTGCTTTCGCTTGGATAGAGGTGGGTGAGCTATAGTTTTCATCATCTAGTGCTTTAAGAATAGATGGAATTAATTTTAAATCTTCAAATGTCATATGGAATAGGTAGATAGTGGATAGATAGATTATCTGTCTTTCGATTAGTGTTGGTTTAAAGACCAACCAACTTACTTAGTAGTAAAGGTTACAAAGATAACCATTCCCTTGTAAGAATTAGAGAGTAGGCCAAAATCATTTGAGTTTAAGTGAAAATTAATACCCATGGTTCATTTGGAGAATCTACTAGACAAGCAATTGAGAATCCCATTGATTTCTATATAATGAGGTAATGGATAGAAACTATGACTAATGAATTAGGTACTTGGTGGTGCTTAAGTCTATTTTTAGTGGATTGGCCTTAGTCGATTCAAAAACAGGATTTCTTTCAGTTATCAGTAATGAGGATATGTATATCTTTGTAATCATAATTGAGTAAAAATGAAAATAGGAATCATCAGAGAAACAAAAACACCGGCAGATACCAGAGTTTGTCTGCCACCACAACAATGTGCAGCGATCCTCGCCCAGCATCCTGCTATTCAAATCGTGGTGCAACAAAGTGAAAGCCGATGTTTTACAGATGCAGAATATACAGAATTAGGTATCCCACTTCAGGAAGATATGAGTGATTGTGATATTTTACTTGGGGTAAAAGAGGTAAACAAGGACGCCTTAATAGAAGATAAGCAGTATTTCTTTTTTTCTCATACTATTAAGAAGCAGTCTTATAACAAATCACTTCTTCAAAAGGTCCTGCAGAAAAAGATTCAGTTGGTTGATTATGAAACCTTGACTAATAATAATGGATTGCGTGTGATAGCTTTCGGCCCCTGGGCAGGCGTTGTCGGTGCGCACAATGGAATTTTGACATGGGGAAAAAGAAAAGGACGCTTTGAGTTAAAACCGATGAAACAATGCTTTGATTTTGAAGAAGCAAAAAGCAACTATACTAACCTTGATTTAAAAGGACTTAAATTAGTTATTACCGGAACAGGTCGAGTGTCAAATGGGTCAGCTGAAGTTTTAGATTTGATGAATATTAAGAAGCTTTCTTCAGAAGCATTTTTAGCCTACCGAGGAGAAGATCCAGTATACTGTATGTTGACTACAAAAATGCTCTTTGCGAAAGGAGAAAACAATGACTTTGATGAAGGGTTTTTTAAAAACCCCAAAGGCTACCACAGCATGATGGCGCCATACTTAAGTAAAGCAAATTTGTTAATTAATGGAATCTATTGGGATAATAAAGCGCCAGTCTTGTTTACCAAAGAAACTATGAAGAATAAAGATTTTAGCATTGAGGTAATTGCTGATATCACTTGCGACATTGCGCCGGTATCTTCTATTCCATCCACACTCAGAGCATCAACAATTGAGGATCCGATTTTTGGATATGATCCAGTAAGTGAACAAGAAAGCTCACCATTTCAAGCCCACACTGTAGATATGATGACGGTTGATAATCTACCCAATGAACTGCCTCGAGATGCATCAACGGATTTTGGTAATCAGTTTGTTGAGCATGTGCTGCCTGAGTTGCTAGAGAATAAGATTGATATGATTCATCGAGCGAGTATTACAACAAAAGATGGAGTGCTCAACGAGCCTTATCTATATTTGAGTGATTACATCGCTGATTGATTCTAGTGGCATAGCCGCTTTATTAACTAGAAAACTAGAATTAAACCAATAGAAGCAACTATCTGAATCAAGAAGATTATCGTTCCAAACCCAACCGCGATTTTACCAGATTCCCAGAGGGTTTTAAAACTTACTTTAAGTCCTATCGCTGCCATACTGATAGTCAGAAATATTTTACCTATACCCTTTAAAATATCTAGTATTTCCGCAGGAATAATAAGCACGCTATTAACAATCGTAATTAATATAAAAACCCATAAGTAATAAGGTAACTTAAAGGAAATGGATTGTTTTTCACTACTTTCTTGGCTTCTATTTGCCATAAAACTGAAGAAGATTACAGCCGGTGTAAGCAAGGCTACTCTAGCTAATTTTACCGTTAAAGCAGAATCTCCAATTTCCTGTGATAGTCCGTATCCTGCTCCCGCAACGTTGCCGACTGATTGTAAAGTTGCTCCAATTATAAAGCCTACATTTCCGTCATCTTCAAATATTGCTTTTAAGGTAAAAGGCAGCAGGATCATTCCAACACTGCCTAATAGATTAACCACTGCAATAGCAATCCCCGCATCTTCTTTATTTTTGGAAATAACTGGGGCTAGGGCTGCAATTGCAGAAGACCCGCAAATAGCAGTTCCAAATCCAACTAACCAAGAGGTGCTATCCTCTCGATTCATCCGTTTTGCTATCAGCAAGGTAGCGACTAAACTAAAGATCACAATTATCAATACGAATAAAAACTTTTGCCAGCCCAGTATTGCTATACTCTGAAAGCTAATGCTAAAAGCAAGAAAAATTATGGCAAACTCTAACAGTGTGGCTGATGAAAAGGAAACACCTTTTTTAAATGCTTGTCCTAAAGGCCAAATGTTTCCAATGACTATGGCAAGGAGGAATGCAAGGATTACACCATTGATATAAGGCACTTTTGGAGCAAGGAAATGCGCTGCAACGCCGAGTGCAGCGGACAGTAATACACCCCAAAAATTCTCTTTTATAAAGCCCTTCATTATATTGTGATTATCCTATTGGCATCTTGCCGGTTTAAAATCTCACCCTTGAATTCCTGCAATGCACAACCTTTAATAATTAGATATTGCCCAACTGCGTACAAAGGCATTATAATTACTCCAGCCAATGACATGTTTTCTTCAAACATCAAGGTAAATCGACTTAGTGCAATTACGGTATCAGAAATCATGAAAGATAAAGCGCCAATCAGCACCCATTTATAACTTGTAGGATTCACTTTTCCATACCTTCCGATTGCAGCAATAACCATCAGCATAATTACAGCTGAATAAATAACTACAGGAATATTCATCTCCGTAAATCCTGGTAGGTTCTGTTTGAAAAGAAACGAGATAAGTCCAAACCCAAACCCAGCAAATGGGATAACGAGGTAAGGTTTAGATTTAAGTATTGATCTAGCCTTGATATTTGTGCGCAAGAAAGCGGCGAGGTACATGAGGTGGGCAATTAAAAAGGAACCCAAACCCAGCAAGAAATTAATATCTGTTTTAAAAATACCCGGCATTAAGAAATTATCCCCCCACCACGAAAAAAATAAGGCAGCCAAAATGATCTTATGACTTGCGCTGTCTGCCTTGGTTTCTTTGTAATACCAATAAATTAGAACGGGCATTAGGAAGGGCTTGAAAGCCCAAATCCCATAGGGCATTTGCTTCAGGTCTAATATCACTTCTCCCAAAACTTCTGCAATAAGTAAAACGAAATAAATATATATCAGGTGCTTAGATTTCATTAGACTTGAAAATAATACCTATCAAATATACTAATTTCTAATCCTTCATGAGGGTCCTGATCAACAAAGGTATAAGCAGTAGATCTGCTATTATAGCAGAAAAAAGTGTTCCCGCAACCAATAAACCTATGAAAACTATTCCGGGTGTTTTGGAGAATAAGAGGATAAGAAATCCGAAGAATAAGACAATACTCGTTATGATTATTGCTTTTCCTGTTTCGATAAAGGTAGCCTGCAGAGATTCTTCCATAGTCTTGCCTGACATCCTTTCCAGTTTATATTTACTAAGAAAATGGATGGTATCATCTACAGCAATTCCGAAAGCGATAGTAAAAATAATAGCCGTTGGAGCATCTAATGCAATCTGAAAGAAGCCCATTAATGCAGCACCAAAAAGTAAAGGGAATATGTTAGGGATTAGAGACACAATAACCATTTTCCAGTCTTTAAACAAAAGTGCCATTATCAAACTAATCGCTGCGAA